>JAALLQ010000104.1_pt1 | contig 28204 bp, 19 predicted proteins | sample 7245921 | NCBI WGS metagenome assembly JAALLQ01 (sample SAMN13049200, study PRJNA578106) | oil field metagenome | isolation source: filtered produced water from oil reservoir B7 | place: USA:offshore Texas | collected 2016 | reverse complement strand
GGAACGGTTTTGCTTCTGACTCCAAATGCGGCGACAGCACAATCACAGTCGTGCAATTCCGCAATCACAGCCCGAATGAGTTTAGCCATTGGCTTTTACCGTCTGGAAATTGCCGCCAGTCATTTGGTGGAGCAAATTCAAACGGCAGCATCGAAACAACGCCGGGTACAGCTTCTTAATGCAAAGAACGAACTGCAAAAGCTCAACAAAAACCTGAACACTCGGTTGATGCAAATGACGTCCACGCCCGATGCCAACGGATTGTGTTCAGAAACACCAGAAAAACTCACGCAAATTCATACTGCCCTATCCACATATAGCGAAGTCGTGCAAGGTCGCTGGACATTCACTCAAAAACGACTGGGACAATTGCAAACCTTGCCACAAGGGGCAAACATGCCGTGGGACCCAATGGAAGCCAGCCTGTGGATTGATGAACCGCGCGCACGATACGATGTATGGCGCACCATTGCGCAGGCAACACCACAGCAGACAGAAACAGCGTCCGCACTTTTTGTTATGGGGATGCTGACACGCATTGAATGGCAATCGGCTATGGCTTTGAACAGCAGCCTAACCCAAGGGCAAAACAGCGATGCACCACGCCAGCATTTGCTGAACGCTGTTAAGGACACCGACCTGCTTTTGTCCAATTGGCCAGCGACTTCCGTTCAAAGCAATACAGAGATGTGGAAAAATTTGCGTGCAATTGCCAACGCAAGCCCCGCGCGCAATGCCTCAGACATACCACAGGCCGCCCCTCAGCAAGGATGGACGGCCTGGATTGGTGGCTGGCTTCAAAACTACAGCCAAGTATTTATGCAATCCATTTCCAAAGTCCTGACCGGACTGGAAGACATGAATGGCTAGTGCGACATACCAAAGAAGTTCACATTCTGATCCAAAGAAACGTACCAACCCCAGAACATAAATGCGAGCAAAGCCAACGCAAGGTACAGGTTGATTTCACGCCCGGTCCAACGGTTACGGGCATCGACCTCTTTCTGTGTGGGCTCTTTGCTTTTGTAAATAGAGGCAACGCCAACACCTTCCGGCGGCAAGATGCTCGGCCAACTTCCGCCATGGTCCAGCATGGCTTTTAGCTGACGGCTATTGGACGGCCCGGACTGCCCTGCCAACAACTCCCAACGTTTTTCCGCTGCCATCGCCAACAGAATAAACGCAGGGGTAATGGCGCGACCAAAGGCAAACGCCGTATAACAGCGGTTCAAAAGTTCAGCAGTCGGAGCATCTCCAATCAGAACACGAACCCGTCCAGAGAACTGATCCCCCCACAGCTTCAAAGCCGCATTCATCATTGTCGTCTGTTCGACCAATTTCCAGTCGTCAACCTTATACCCATGCTGGGCAAGCGTATTGGCAGCGACCTCTGTCCCGAACAACTTCTCCAGTTCGCAATAGACACCTTTGACCCCGGTTTCACGGGTATTTCGCAGCCCCGGATCAAAAGACGGGCTGTGACCACGCCCATCAGGAAGCCAATCATCCACCTCGAACGCTTGACGCAATGTATCATTGAACGCGTTATTTTCGGTCAGAACGGACTCGTTATCCATGTCAGGGGTAAAGACAGTGCCTTCCAGCTTGGTGAACAACTCACCGCCTACGGTCCAATCACCAAAGACGAAATCACTAGCAGATAAATCGGCAACTTCATCAACCGGAATTTCCGCCTTTTGGAAGGCTTCCTCGATGAACGCACCGGCAATATTCTTTTGATCCATAACCCGTGTATGCGCCCATGCAACACCAAGCTGCAAACGAACCAGAACCAATCCCATGGCATTAAGCTGCATGGCATTGTTGGTTTTACGCATAATCAGCCACAGTGAAGTCGCAAGGGATTCACACAGGCCCATACGTCGCACGGAAACACCGAATTCTTCCCCATCATAACGGGTGGAAACTTCCATCAATTCGGCCCAGCTGCGACGCCCAGCTCCCCATGCCATAATCCGGGCAACATCTGCAACCAGACAGTAAAACCGTTCCCGATCTTCCATCGACAATTTCAGGAAATAGGAACGAATACTTTTGAGAGATTTGGTATAGGGCGCCTGATGTGCAATCTCGCGATTAAGGGCAAAATGAGGAATTTTTTTTGGTTTCGACATACGACCCCCAGAACAGAAAACCTGAATACGGTAAGAAAACCAGCCCCGGTCTTTACCGATTATCGGATTGCGACTTTCACCTGTTGCAGCGGCAGAATCAATGCCTAATCCGGGGATACAGTAAAAAGCCTGCATTTTTCACACAATCGGAACACATCAAAACCAACACTGCGAGGCAGACAAGCTGCCCCGCAGTGTGATGGTCAGGCTTCATTAATCACGCGTTACCGTTCGCGATCCGGGTATAGGCGTGCCCATCCTTCTGCCACTTTTCTGCGGGTTTGCGGATCTCCAGACCGATAGTCTTCAGACCCCTGCATTTTACGTAAGGCCGCTTCATTCAAATGTGAGCCCGAACCGCCACGGGCCGTCGGCACGCCGCGCTCAGCCAAACGATCTTTCAAAGTTTTCAACAAGATCACACCATCGGCAGTGGACGTCAGGTGATCCAATGCGAAATACAGTTCCGGCGCATTGACCAAATCATCGCCCAAAACTCCGTCAACCCAGCGGGACAGATCTTCCATATCCCGATCAGCCCGCGGCCCCAAGGACTCGTGCAGCCGCTCCAGTTCTCCATCACGCTGGGAAGAAGCATCCTTGTGCCCACTTGCCAACTTGCCATAATACATGGCGGCGAGTTCGGAAAAGGCATCCTGCCCCAAACCATGACGTCGCGCCCAGTCCATGGCATTTTGTGCCAATGGATCCTCATGATCTGCAGCAATCAATTCTGCCAAATCTTCAGGAACAACCAGTTCATAGGCTTCCGGCACCTGCATGACAGCACCGACTCCGTCACTGCCACGCTCCGACAATTTGCGACGCAAATCCGCATGGGATTTGACCAATGCCCCTACATTCGGGCTTTGGCTGTCCGCATCCCAAAATGCATCAGGCACATTCAGCTGCTCCCCTTTATAGCTAACGCTACGCGGGTCAACGGTAACCGGCACTGGTTTTAGCTCTTTATCATTGTTCATCATTATCATAGTTCCTGTTTTAATTGTGCTTGAGGTTGCATAAAAACTCTGGTCTCAGGCTGACATCAGGCAGGCGCACGACCACGTTCAACCAGTTTCAGAATGTGGCGGGCCAAATGCCTTTGCCCCTCCAGATGCCACAGCTGTTCCGTGCTGACATGGGGCCCCATGGCCCGATCCAAGGTCATGGCGCGCAGATAGGACAACGCCCGATCGCCATCACCGCCCCGAAACACGTTGGCAAAAATCTGCTGCACGACCTCTGGCGAGGCTGGTGGTGTATAATGGGACGTCATGACCTACCCTTTCTGTTGTGGGTTTGTGTGTGAACCTTGTCCGGCTGCGAATAAATTCGGCAAAGCCTGAAGTAGATCTCCACCTGCGGCGGTCTGATTGGCACCGCCGAATACCTGCATCAGCGATGCAAGTGGATTGGCAGCCTGGGCCCCTTGCCCACTATCCAACCCCGGCATTGCCGCCGCCAAGGCCGTGGGCGGCGTTGCCTCACCTTGATCCTCTGGGTCGCGTAGATGTGATGCTTTGAAGCCATGGGCCTCCAAAAAATCACGGATATAGCGCTCACGATCCACCAACTTCATGGTGGTTTCCGGGTCAACCTGCATGGCAAGCATCAGGGCTTGATTGCGCTCTTCCGCATCGGAAATATCCTGATAACGGATTAAGGGCGAAACCGGCACCGGGTGTACTTTGCGTTCACCCACGTCAAACGGAGCAATGGCATAGGCACTGCCCGCGATTGACGGCGACATCAAAATCGCCAAGCACCGGGTTACCAATGGAAAGTCCAGCTCACTCAGTAGCCGCAAACTCATGGGAACATCCACCGCCATTTGATCGGCACGGCGTTCCCCCAATTCAAAGGCTGTTCGCGTCCCTGCATCCACTGGCGGCAAACTCGGTCCCTTGATCGCAGCCTCAATCCCTTGCTGCAAATCCTGCAACAACAATTGCGACACATCGAACTTGCCCGGAGCCTCCAGCGGTCGTAACCCTTCCGATCCGGCGGCCTTAGGGATGATCGCACCGGGAACCAGTTTGATATTTGCCGGGTTGAGTACACCATCATCTTCGGCCTGCCAAATCCCGGTAACGGCAATGGAGGCATTTTTCAGGATTAATTCCTTGGTTTTATTTGCCGTGGCAATGTCTGCCCGTGCATCAAGGATCGGGCCGCGCCCCATGGTCTCCCCGGTGGCTTTATCCATACGGAAGACGACCCATGGCGATGTTTGGTATCGCCGTTTGACCAACCGAGTTTCACCACGCAATTCGAACACAGCATAATCATAGTCCCGTGTCTCTGGCTCCCAAACCGTGGCCTCGATCATTGGAACGGCCCCGTCCGGGTCATCCTTTGCCCTTTGCTTCAGATCAGTGGGTATTGCGGCATCGGGCCACCGTTCAAGGATGTCTCGCCCCGGTACGTCGAACTCGCGGAACACCGTCCGAATTGTCCCGTCCGGGCTTTCTTCCGGCACGACCTGGGAAATCGGCACGGCTTCGAACCGTAACGGATCATCCGGTGTCCCTTCCTGAATCAGCAAGGCTCCGGTTGAAACCATGGCATCGCCAAGGGCAAGCGGCACTTCCAAATGGAAATTGGATCGATCAATCGCCTTGTGAAACTTGCGTTCCGCATCCTCGGCAAAGGTTGACCAGTCCCGTGCCTCTGCCGGGTCCATATCATTGGGATCAAGGCAATCCGGCAAGAAATGTGTCCAGTGCCGAAACGGAGGAAACAAATCTCCGTGCAGTTTTGCCCGCTTCCATTTGACTGCACGAACCGCAGTCCCATCAAAAATCTCTGCATCGCGGCGACCGCCACGCACCGAAAATTCCGGGTCATCCTGATTGGGCAATGCCAAGCGATAGGTTTCGCGCAATAAGTCATCCCATTGCCGCCGCTTTGACTCAGCCCGAGCAAACCTGCGCAAAATCGGGTCCGCGTATTTTTTCTGACTGTCAGACATATCAACCAGCCCCCAACGTCGTTTTCACGCCCCGCTCACCGGTTTTGTCGTAGGTGAGCAAGGAACGCCCCATACTCCCACCACGCATGGCATTAATGCGGGCCTGATTCTTTTTCTTTGTGTCTTCTGCTTCTTTTTTGGCTTCAGCCGCTTGGGCATCGGCCTCAGATGTATCCGGCTTCGGTGCGGAAAAAATTCCACCCATATCGCTATCCTCCTGTTGTAGCTGACAATACAAGTCATACGGCGTCATCCATGGTCTGGATGGCGTACCAATTAAATGCGCAACACTGGTCACGCAGGTCATCACCCACCGAGGCACCCAAGCCCGAGGCCGACGTGCCCGCACGCAAACGACGCGTGCGTCCCCCTTACGAATTTGTTCCGTCAGGAAGTTCAAGCCAGCCTCCCATGACAATTCCAACACATCCATGCAGGCACTGTGTGGGTTCATGATGATCCATCCATCAAAATGATGAGCGGGACGAACGGCAAAGCAGTGACGGAAACCGGGACGCAAACACCTAACCAATAGGGATTTCAAAAAACGATTCCGCCTGTAGGCTAACCCCGGTCCGGTTACGCTTTGCATTGGGTCACAAAACACGATGAACCAATACGGATTGACCTCGGCCCGGTCCGCAGTCGGGCTCATAGCAACTCATCCTTTGCGAAATCACTTTCGCCATCAGCCACATCCAAAAGCGGCGCAACCGTGATGGTTTGCGGCATAAGCAGTTCATCGGCTTCTTTTTGTGCGACCTCATATTCCTGATGGGCCGCACCGGAACTGACAGTGCGATAACAAAGGGCGTGGTGATGGGCACAATAAGGCGACCCCTTGCGGGTTTCACGATCGCAATAGGACCAGTCTCCCTTTGGATCACCCAAGATATATCGGCATCCTGACGATTCCCGAGATGCGGAAATTACGTCATTCGTTACTGCGCCGTCAAAAAAAATCCCAGAACCATCCTGTAACTTCGGTTCAGGAACTCTTTTAGGTTTATTTTGTTCCAAGGATTGGAGCATATCCTGAACTTCAGCATTGCATTTCGCCAATGATGTACTACGGATTTCGTGAATTCTCCAGCGTGGAATAACATTTCGGTCTTTCCAACTTTGCACGGTGCTGGCATGGGCATGCCCCAAGGTACGCGCCATAGCACTTGATCCACCAAATGCTTGGATCAAATTTCCCACATTTTTGTCGCCACACATTTTGCCAACCTTCCTTTTTTCGTCTTTCGTCAAAAGATAAATACGATAACCGTTATGTTATGTAAAGCGTAAAATCACGGTTATTGTGTTTTTTTCGTTTACTCCCGAAAAAGGTCACAATATACTCACCTTATGGAACAACAATGGATCGCAGATCGGCTTGCAGAGCTTGGCAAAAAAAAGGCCGAGTTGGCTCAAGCCCTTGAACTCCCCCCGACACGAATCTCAGAGATTCTTCGGGGCCGCCGGGATATTCATATTTGTGAAATCCTACCCATGGCACGCTGTCTGGAAATGGACCCGATGACTGTTCTGCTTATGAGCGTCCCGGTCCCTCCTCATCTTCAGCCCGATGAACTGCCGCCGATGGCGCAGGCACTGCAGATCCCGCGGGAGGCACTAACCCCCGATGAGCGGGAAATGGTTGCAGCATTTCGGAACCTTGGAAAACAGGATCGACGTCGCTGGATCGCAACGACAGTTGCCTACGCCAGTTCAAAATAATCACTGCTTACGCTGACCTAACACCAAAAAGGCAGGGATTTTCCCTGCCTTAAATCGTTACAACCCCGTCTTATTTGGCGGGGTTTTATCATGTGGTTTGGTCATGACACTATTCAAGGCAGTTGTCCGCAACTTGAAACAGCCCCACGCTGGGGCTGTTTTAAACCAGTTACGCAATATGAGATTAGAACTTCACACGCGCACCAAGGAAACCGGAAATGCCCGCGGTGGCATAACCAGACTTCACTTCGTAGCGTTTATCTAAAAGGTTCTCGACCCGACCATAGAACGTAATGCCGTAGTCCCAATCGTAATTCATACCCACATCATATTTCACGAAGCCGCCCATATAATCGTTGCTCCAAGCACCGTAATCACGATTTCGACCTTGGTAAGTTGCTAAGAGCCAAGTGTTCAGGCCTTCAACGGCTTCGGGGGTATATTCAATCCGCGCATTTCCGCTGTGTTTAGGACGCAGAGACAGCGGCCCGTCTTCGGACAAATTCTTGGCTTCCTGATAGGTATAGGCTGCCACCAATTGAAGTTCCGGCGTGATTTCTGCTTCGACACTGGTTTCAAGGCCAAATGCGCGCGTGCTGGCAATGTTTTCATACACATACGGAGGGGACCAATTGCCTCCCCACACAATTTCATCAGTAATTCGAGTATTGAAGGCGGTAACGTCAACCACCAAGCGATCATCAAACAATGATTGCTCAACACCAAAGTCATAACCACGGGATTTCTCCGGCTTCAGCGAATTGAAACCACCTTGCAGTTCATCTGCATTCGGCATGCGGAAACCTGTGCCATAGCTGGTATGCAGGCGTGTCCCGGTACTCTCGACATAATAACCAATCGTTCCGCGATAAGTTGTTTCGGTGATTGGATCATCCAGGGAACTATCAACCATATCATGGCGCATACCGGCAGTAATGGTCAGTGACTTGTCCAGCAGTTCAAGCTGGTAGTTGCCATATACGCCGTGGGCTTTTTGCTGAAAACCTCCGCCCTGTATTGTATCGCGATCATAATCGGCACCAAATACAAAGGTATGGTTCTCAACTGGCTTCAGAACGCCTTTGTATTCAAACTTGGTTTCCCGGTTCTTCAAATCGCTAGGGTAATTTTGATTCACACCACTATTGAAATTTGCGGCGTTAGATGTCGAATACATGCCGGAAATTTCATTGGATAGCATGCCATCAAACAGGTCAGCCCTTACCGTTAGCTTATTATTGTGGCGCTCGTTTTTTGCGACCTGAAACCCATCCTGTGTGCCACTTGTGTCATATTCAGCTTCACTGTCTTCAAAGCGTGAAATGAACTCAACATTCAACAGATCAAGAGCCCCTGCATCTTTTACCACATCGGCACCAAGGCGAAGGTTGGTGCTCAAATTCTCGTACCCATCATTTTCACTTTGAGTATCCGTATGGCCCGAAATATTGATGCCGTCGGTATCGTACTGTGTCACGCTTGCACTGTAATAAACCCGATCAGAACGACCACGCAGGCTAAGACCCTCTTTCAAGGTGTGCTGACTACCAAACTCAGCAAAAGCACTTCCCTCAATCAGTTTGGAGCTATCCTCCCCTGATTTGGTCGTAATACTGATGACACCACCAATAGCATCAGCCCCATAAAGGGTGCTTTGGTTGCCCTTGAGCACTTCAATGCGCTCAACATCAGATGCGGACAGATGAGTCAGATCAGACACCTGCATTCCATCAACAAGGATTTTAAGGTGCTTGTAGCCGGACCCTCGGACAAAAACATATGAGGTCTTACCCGGACCACCATTATCGGAAACAGTCACACCCGGCACCCGTCCAATCAATTCCTTGACGGAAACGGCCTGACTCTTTTCGATTTCATCAGCGGTAATGACGGACACGGAACTGCCCGTCTGTTTCATTGGAGTTGCCGTGCGGTTGGCGGAAATCACCACATCGTCCAGCACGACATTTTCCTCTGCCTGAGCCGGAGCCGCCATCAACAAAGGCACACATGACACGCCGAGCAACAGCCAATTACGGCGGCTTGCTGCTATCCCTACTGTTTTATTCATTTCCTCTTCCCCTTTTAAGACGTTATAGCGTACCAACTGCGGACGCATAACGTTGCGAAGTCATGACGACAAAATACTTGTCATTTTCATGGCAATCGCACCTCCCCCCACAGGATTTACGACACCAATACGAATACCACACACAACAACACAAATGGTCTGACGCAAATTTTATTAGACTTGCAGATCAGCCATTTTGAAATGCTCAACAGTCCAGTCTGGTTGGACCAAACGGTTTTGCTGCACATCCCAGTCAAACAACAAAATGGCCTCATCCGCGCCCTGATAAGTCAGTGCAGTTTTGCCATCTTGGACGACAACGCTGGTTGCCGCCTGAAACGCCAGGCGGGGATGTTCCCCGGTCTGGTTACACACCCAAACCGGCAATCCGGTTTCTGCCGACCGTTTTTCCCAACAATCACCGGGACCGCAATTTCCCGGAGGCCATGCCGCCGGTATCATGATCACATCCGCGCCATCATCACGCATAGCCAAAGCATTTTCGCTGTACCAAGAATCAGCGCAAATCAATACCCCTGCCGTCATGGGGGCTGTTGCAATAGCTTTGCGGGTTTCTCCGCGGGTTGCCCATGCTTCTGCCGAACCATGCCCTCGGATTTTACGGTGCTGGCCTAAAACCTTTCCCTGTGGCGAAATAGCAAAGCAGGTATTGAAAGAACGCTTGGTTTGATGGCATCGCTCTGCCGCACACAGAAACACTGTCATGCCGTGTTTTTGCGCAAGCGCAGCAAAGGGGGTGAGAAAATCTTGTGATTGCTGATGAATGTCCGAAGGATCACCATTAATCGACCAGAAATACCCATGCAGAGCTGTCTCAGGGGTTACAACCCAATCAGCCCCCATATCACCGGCGCGATCAATTGCTGCCAACAGCTTTGGCCCGTTAACCGTATCCGGCCCATTACACAGGTCCAAATGCAAAAGGGCGACGGAAATCATTGCGTATGCTCCACATAACTTAAACGAATGTCTTGAAAATAGTTGAGAACCGCAATCGTAGCTTCCCCGCCGCACAACCATAATCTGGAAGGTAAATGTTGACGGCGTGCGTTGGGAATGGCACGGCGCAAGGCCGGATGATCCATCAATGTTGCCGCCACACGATCTGCACGTTTGCGGGAACCATGATCCTCTAAAACCATATCAGGCCGCATGAGAACCATATGTTCCAAAGACAAGTACCCCGGGCCCCGAATTCCCTGCCCTTTGGCACCATTACGAAAACCTGACGTTCGCAGCAGGTCATCGAAATACGTTTCAGCCCCCATGGTATACCCGCCGGAATAATAGACCACAGCCTCTGGCGCAGAGGATAATAAAGGCCCGGCCTTCCCCGTTGCCTTTTCAATCCGGGCGATAAGCTGATTTCCGCGATCGACTTGATGAAGGGCTTTGGCGATGCGCCTGACTTGTGACTTCACATCGTCTATGGAACGCGGTGGGTATATGGTTTCGACCTGCACACCTTTATCACGCAAAAAATCCTGCGTATCTTTCCAATAAAACCCGGCAAAAACGACATCAGGCTGCAACGGCAATATCTCTTCTGCGTGCCCAAAATTCCGTGGAAATTTATGGTCTTGCGCATACTTGGCATGGAATGAAACTGATGGGGCGCGTGACACGTTGGACAAAGAAACAATCTGTTCCGGGTCTGCCAGCTCCATCACATACTGATCCACGCAATGCTCAATAGACGCCACGCGCGGCAATTCTTCCGCACGCGCAGGCGTAGGAAGCAAAACAGAAATCGCGATCAAACCCACGATATACTTTTGCATTCGCATGAAAGATATTCCCTCAGATCAGCCAGCCGAAGATACGGTCATGCACCGTACCCCGTCAACAATTATCGGGTACGATATAACAATGCGTTGACCGCAACACGCGGCATGATATTTTCTTTGCCAAACTTGAGGAAAAGACAAACACACCCAAATTTTCAAGGAGCACGAAAATGATGCTGAGAACGCTTGTAGAGGGAGCAAACCTCCACCGAGATGACAAGCTGGTCAGTGTGCGTTTCACACAACCGTTTAACGTGCTCTCGACCTGCCGAGCTCATGGCGGCTTCAGGGATGACCTGACCATGATTCACAACAGCCAAGGCTGTGAGCCGAAAAACCATATGCACAACATGGACAAATTGATCCAGATCCACCGTTACCCCGAAGAACAACACGACATGCTGCTGGGTCATTATGGCTTGGATGAGCAAAAATCTGCCGGGCTTGGCACCGCCGCCAACATGAACAATCTGTGCATTTCCTCCCACAGCTACCGCGATATTACCGTAGTTGCCGCCGCAACAGGTGGCTGTGAGTCCAATGCCGCCCGTGCCGGAGATCCCGCCAGTTATTACGAATATAACGGCACCCATGAAAAACGGACGGACCTTGCCCACGGTGAAGGACGGCATGACCCGGAAAAACCCGGCACCATTAATACCATCGTTGTTGTCAACACTCCCATGGAACCGGGAGCCATGGTCCGGGCTGTTATGACTGCCACCGAAGCCAAAGCCGCGGTATTACAAGAAACCAACGCTCCATCATTCCAATCACAAAGTCTGGCAACCGGCACGGGAACAGATCAAATCGCGATTGCCGCGCCGCAATCCGGGGCAAAACCCTTATCCTCCGCCGGTCATCACAGTGTGCTTGGCGAGCTGATCGGTAAAGCCGTTCACGATGCCATTGCCGAGACCCTTAGCTATCAAAATATGCTGCGACCGGATCAGCAATGTTCATGTTCTCAGATGCTGAAACGCTATGGCTGCACCATTGAAAAGCTTAAGGTTGCCATACAGAATTACGTTTCCGGTGGGCTGAAGGAAACAGTCGCCAACAACCACATGGTGATTGACCGTGACCCATTAACGGTGAGTGCAGTGGCCTCGCTGGTTCACATCCATGATCAATACAAATGGGGAACCCTGCCGTCCGCAGCCTATGCCGAAGCTGCCGTCAACCTTGCCGCCATGATTGCCGTCAATGCGTCTGGTCGGGTGCAGGATTTCCAACGCTACCGCGCTGTGTTGGATGCCGCCGAATGTGCGACCAACGCCCACACTGCTGAGGGTATTCAGGATTTGGTCTTCCGCAGCATTGCCCTAGGCTATCTGGACAAATGGCAGGCGACGGCTGACATGCTCGCGAATGCCATGAAAAAATTGGAAGCCAAACTGAAAAAATCTGCTTAATTGCTGCCAGACTTCATGAGGCCCAGACGCTTCATCTGGGCTTCATGGATCAGGTAATCAATGGCAACTGGGGTTGATTCCCCCCCGCACAACCAATACACCGTCGGGAAAATTATCCGTTGACCATTGGGCATTGCCCGCTTAAGGGCCGGGTGATCCACAATATCAGAAGCCACACGCTTAGACTTACGTGCCAATTTGCCCGTTGTGTTTTTGATCATGTAATCAGGCTGGGCGAGGACTAAATTTTCCAGCGGGATTTTGGCCCCACCTTTGAAACCAAGCTCTTTCGCCAAATTGCGAAAACCTGCCATTTCCATAATATCATCGACCAGTGTTGCACTGCCCCGGCTGTATCCGCCATCGTTGTACAGTGCCGCAAGCGGCCTTTCGCCCGTTTTCTTCAAGTTGGCAGATACTCCACGGTGAACTGCATCATCAATGCGGCGAATAAGGTCTTGCCCTCGGGGTTCCTGCCCCAAAGATTTTGCAACACGTGCAATCTGTTTCTTTACATCCTCGACAGATTTCGCCGCTGTGTATTGCTCAACTGGCACACCTGTTGTGCGCAACATATCAATGGTCACACGGTCACGATACCCGGCAAAGACAATATCCGGCTGCAACTTTAAAAGTTCTTCAGCTTTGCGGTCATTGTAATGGGGCTGAACGGCGATGGCCTCTTTGTACATGTACGAAGACCATGGGTTTTGAACAGAACGGCTTAAGGACAGAATTTGTTCTGGGTCCGCCAGTGCAAGAACATATTGGTTCATACAGTTATCAATGGATGCAACCTTTGGCTTGGCCTCAGCAATGCAGACAGAGCCCAACATAGTCAACACACAAACCATGCAGCACGATAGACGCTTCATAACGCACCCTTGATACGAGTTTATAAGTGCGCCATCCCCACAAATTGGGGGTGGCGCACCCCATCAGCGGTTAGAAGGAATAGCCAACACCAACATAGAACCCTTGCGGCGTGCCGGTGTAACCTGTTGACGTGGTGAAGTTTGCATCGAAAATATTTTCGCCACGAACGTAAGCACGCACATCGTCATAGACTTCGTACTCAGCCAGGAAATCTACTTTCCATTCCCCGCCATCACGAATACGGGTCTTCCCTGCACCAAAACTGTAATAATCAGTGCGACGACCATTGTACTGGCTATCTACGCGGAACAGACCTTTTTCATTATCAAAGCGATAAGTCGCATTCAGGCCAAGGTTATGCCGCGGCACACGATCAATCTCGGCTCCGGTTTCATCCATAGCGAGGGTGTAGGTATAGGTCGTTCCCAGCTCAAGAGAATCCGTTTCACCCTGATAGGCCAAGGCATTGATCTCAGCTTCCACGCCCTTGCTGTTCATTTCATCGCGATTGATGTAACACTTAGAAGTTGAACCCGTGCAGATCGTTGCATCATCCTGATAGACAATCTGATTTTCCAGTTTGTTTTTGAATACGGTGGCAGCAACGGTCAAACGACGATCAAAGAACGGTTGCTCCACGCCAAAATCCATCAACAAGGATTCTTCAGGCTTCAACTTTGAGGGGTTATCATAGGTGTACAACCGCGACAAAGATGGAGCCGTATAGCCCGTGCCAACACTGGCCTTAATCAAAGTATCAGTTTGTGGGACCGTATAGCCAACACCACCACGGTATGTTGCTTTACCTTCAATTGCACTGAACATGTCATAGGATGCGCCGAGTGTCAGGTTCAATGCGTCGTCAAGGAAGTCACTTTGCAGCTGCACCATAACGCCCGTATGGTACTGCTTTTTGTCAGAAACCTGAGACCAAGATTTATTAACTTTTTTGTAGCGTTCACCATCCCAAATCACGCCCGAGGTAACCTTATGATTGTCATTAATCACATAGGTTGCGCTATAATCTGCCTGGACGGTATCGCCATAATAGCTGGCATAATGCCCGTTATATGGCTTGTATGAAGCCGTATCGTGATAAAAACGGTCCGTGCGTGAATTGGTTGCCGACAGCTGGAATTTGTGCAGCAACTTATCATCAAAGGTGTCCAGATCCCACGATGTGCCATAGGTGTACTGTTTCTTGTCTTTATGGCGATCTGCATCAACAGCAACCCGATTATTTGCTCCTGTCAGTGACCTATCATTATCCGTGCTAAGATCAGTGTACGTAACAAAGAAACGTCCGCGCAAATCTTCTGACGGTGAAATTTCCGCATTCAAACTGTGATTAAAGATCGTACGACGATCATCTTCACTTGGGGTTTGTAGCCCCGGAGGCACATTGCTTTTCTCACTCGCAACAGACGGACCATTTGCAGCATAGGTACTGTGCGCATAGCCCAAACGGAACGGCATATCACCGATCTTACCGCCGTAGCTAATATCCGCATCCAAACGACGCGTGGCGTAGGAACCATATTCAGCGTTGACGCTGCCTTTATACCCTTCCTGAGCACCGCGTTTGGTGATGATGTTGATCACACCACCGGACGCATTGGAACCATACAGTGTTGCCTGTGGGCCGCGTACAATCTCAATGCGTTCAATATTATGCACCATCATGTGTTCAAAATCGAACGCGCGGGCAGAATCACTTGGATTGTTTTGACGCACACCGTCAATCAGGACCAAGGTATGTTGTTCATCCAGACCACGCATTTGCACACGGGTATAAGACCCCATGCCGCCGGAACTGTTAAAGTTTACGCCCGGCGTCCGGCGCAGCAGTTCAGTAACACTGGAAACACCCTGCTCTTCGATATCTTTTGCGGTAATAACCGTGACAGATGCCGGAATATTGGACAACTTAGTCGCAGTCTTGGTGGCAGTCACCACCACATCATCCAGCAAAACATCTGAGTTGGAGCTTTGCGCCTGCGCCACCTGATAGCAGCCAAAGGATAAAATAAGGCCCAATGCCGTCGACATGAGTCCACGGCTCGTTCTTGTTATAATCATAATATTAATCCCCATTATTGCGCCAGTTTTGCACTGACGCCCTCTCATGTGACAGTGCCCCCACACCACCTATATCGTGCGGTAGTTAAAGAATTTTATGACTATTTTGTCAATATATAACATTACTATATTATGCACATTGAATAATCAGGTGTTCCCGCTGTGGCAAAACCGCCACAGCAAGAGAGTGGATAACTACATGCGTTGACGGCGCGTCCTCAGCACCAGCATCAAGAAGAAAGGTGCCCCGACAACCGATGTCAGCACGCCAAGCTTTAGCTCAGGATTAGACGGAATCAAACGGACACCGATATCAGCAGCCAGCAACAGCACAGCCCCACCAAGTCCACTGCACCACAGCAACAAACTGGGACGATGCCCCAGCAATGGGCGCAGCAAATGCGGCACGACCAGACCAACAAAGCCAATACTTCCGGCAACAGCCACACCGCCACCAACAGCCAATGCGGTACCGACAATCACACGGAAACGCAGTTGCGGCAGCCGTATCCCCAAGGAATGTGCAGTTTCTTCACCAAGGCTAAGCGCATCAAGCCCCTTGCCACAGCTCAGAAGCATGACCCATCCCAAAACCGTAAACGGCAAACACAACCAGAAATGCGTCATGCTGCGGTCGGTCAATGACCCCATAAGCCAAAATACAATTTCCAATGCAGAGTGCGGATCGGGCGAAAGGTTAATTGCAACAGAAATCGCTGCCCCAGCAAAACTGCTGAGCGCAACCCCTGCCAAAATCAGCGTCAGGATTTCCGGGTCACGACCGGCAAGGGCATACAACAGGAAAATCGACGCAATCGCCCCAGCCACCGCCATCAGCGGCAATGCCATGGGAAATGCCTGATAGAACCCATAGTACAACGCCAACACCGCCCCCAGTGCGGCACTGGATGATGTGCCGATCAATGCGGGTTCCGCCAAGGGGTTTCGCAGCAGCCCCTGTAATGCGGCACCGGAAATTCCAAGCGTAGCACCAACAACAATGGCCAGCATCACCCGTGGCAACCGGATTTCCTGTGCAATAATCGTATAGGGCTCATCATCTGTTGCAAAAAGCCCAGACAACAAATCCATAAATGGGATATTCGCCGGACCAATAGACAAAGATGCCACTGCCAAGCAACACATCACCAGCATCAGCAGGCCGAACACCAACCGAAAACGACCAAATCCCATTAAAGCCTGCGGTGTTTCCACCGCAGACGATTCCACATTTTGCATAAAAAGAGCCTCCGGCTGCACTTAGGCCGCAATGATATCTTCAAACGGTTTGCGGCGCATACGGTGCGGCAGAGCCAAGGCGGCGGCTTCTTCCACATCTTCCACCAGAACGGTCGTACGACCATGCCAAGCGGCCAATGCTTTGGCTGCTTTCAACATCACGATGTCACTACGGTGTCCGTCCACGCCCATATCCAGAGACTTCTGAGCAATTCTAAGCAGAATGCTGTCATCGGCCTCAACACTCGGGCACAGGGCCATTGCTTTGGCAATACGATCAGCCAAAGCCTCGGTTTCACCAGCCCATTGTGCGATATAACCTTCTGGATTGGCTTCATAAGCAGCACGGCGTTTCACGACTTCAACCCGCAAAGCCGGATCAAGCAGGCCCTCCACTTGCAGGCAAAGACCAAACCGGTCAAGCAACTGCGGACGCAATTCGCCTTCTTCCGGGTTCATGGTCCCAACCAAGGTAAATGCCGCCGGGTGAGAGAAACTAATCCCTTCACGTTCAATGGTATTGACGCCCATTGCGGCAGAATCAAGCAGAACGTCCACAACGTGATCGTCAAGCAAGTTCACCTCATCCACATACAGGAGGCCACGGTTCGCCAACGCCAGAAGCCCCGGTTCGATACGTTTTTTGCCCTCTTTCAACGCATGTTCAAGGTCAAGCGTACCGACCACACGGTCTTCCGTTGCACTGATCGGCAAATCGACGACCTTCACCGGACGTTCAACCACCGGCAATTCTTCTCCGGCGTGGTAACGGTGTAATACTTCCGGTGACATAGCCTTCGGATTTTCCGGATCAGATTGGAACGGACAATCTTTCACCACTTTAATTTTCGGCAGCAAATCAGCCAAAGCACGGACAGCCGTGGACTTGGCAGTGCCTTTCTCACCACGGATCAACACCCCGGACAGCCCCGGATTGATGACGTTGAGGATCAGCCCCAACTTCAGGGTTTCTTGCCCCACAATAGCGACAAACGGGTACGCAGCGGGGCGTACGGTTGCAGATGCACTCATGCGACTTGGTCCTTACTGATAGCGATCAAATCTTCGGCGCGAAGATCATCGGTTTTGAAATACGTAGCACCCAATGCATTGGACAAACGTTGGGCGAGTTGAAGTTTGACGATGCCCGGAACCTCCGTATCGACCACAACGAAATTTGCAGTCGGGAAGCGATCCCGCAGGCGGGCTGCAGCGGTCAGGGCTTCTTCATGGGGCGGTGCTGAGCCAACACCACTATTGGCGCGACCATCGGTCATGATTACGACCAACGGCATGGCATTCGGGTCTTGGCGCAAAGCTTGAGACAAAACCTGCGCAGACATGGCAAGGCCTTTGGACAGCGGGGTCCGCCCACCAACGGCAAGGTCCGTCAGCAGTTTCGCCGCACGATCCACCGACCCTGTCGGCGGCAGAACAATTTCCGCCTCGTGACCGCGGAAGACCACCATGCCGACCTTGTCTCGTTTCTGATAGGCGTCCATCAAAAGGCTGAGGATAGCTGCCTTGGTCTCCACCATGCGCTTTTGCGCGCCCATGGACCCGGAGCCATCCACCACGAACAACAGGAAATTGCCCACTCGCTTTTCACGGATTTTTTCCCGGATATCCGTCTCCCGAATATGCAGGGCAAGACTGCTGCCACCTGATGCCCGACGGCTCACCTGATGTGGAGCAGCCGCACGAATGGTTGCATCCAATGCCAAATCATTCCGGCCCCGGCGCGGTGTGGATTTGACATAACGCCCCTGCTTACTGGCAGACCGTGTCCGCGACCGGCGACCTGACCCGGTGCGTAAGGTTTTATCAAGGCGATTTGGCGTAATTTTCTTCACCTTGAACGCAGCCCCGACAGCCTGAATATCATCCCCAGCCTGATCATCTGGCGGCGGAGAATTGGGTGGAGTTTGATCCGGTGAAGCAGGTTCTTCATCTGAATCAGATGTATCCAGATCATCAGGAATTTGATCTTCCGGGCTACCGTTGGCTTCATCGTCCCCTTGCCCGGCCTCGTCCTCTGGCTGCTCGTCTTCACCCTCAGGCGGAGGCGGTGGCTGATCCTGCTGCTGATCATCCTGATCGGTTTCCGGTGGTTCTTGCTCCATTTCCGGTGGCGGCAGTGGCGGTGGCGGCGGGATATCGGGCGTCCCCGAACGCATCCGGTGCAACAACACCATCGGAGCAATTTTTGCCACGTCGTCGGTTGTGACTTCAAAACGCCCTTCAAGCGCAGCAAACGCACGACTGGCCCGTTCCATAATAATATCTGCCCGGTGCCCGGCCACATTGTTGCGCTGACAAATTTCAGAAATAAAATTCAGCACATGCCCACTGATCCGAACCGATTCCAGATTCACCCGTGCGGTGAAAATTTTCTCTGCCAGGGTCGTTTCCGCATCTTCATAGCTCGCAAGGAAACTTTCGGGATTGATATCGAAGGATTCCCGTAATTTCAGCAGACGCACACGGGCATTGGGGTCAGTATCCCCTTCGACGCTGACGGCAAGGCCAAACCGATCCAAAAATTGTGGACGAAGTTCGCCTTCTTCAGGGTTCATCGTCCCGACCAAAACAAATCGGCTGGCGTGGCGGTGACTTTGCCCTTCCCGTTCAACAATATTTTGCCCACTTTCCGCCGCATCAAGGATACTGTCCACCAAGTGGTCGTCCAGAAGGTTGACCTCATCGATATACAAAATTCCTTCATGGGCGCGATGCAGAATGCCGGGCTGGAACTTGACTTGCCCATCGCGGATTGCGCTTTCGAAGTCAATGGAGCCAAGCACCATGTCTTCGGTTGCGCCCAGCGGAAAATCAACAAACGGAGCATCACGACCGTCACTGACCTGTGGCATAATTGCATGCAAAGCACGGGCTGCCGTAGACTTCGCCGTTCCCTTTTGCCCACGGACGACAACCCCACCAACGGCAGGATTGATTGCATTCAGCAACAGGGCAAGTTTCATATCTTCCTGCCCCTGTACGGCAGAAAACGGATAAGTAAAGCGCGTAATGCGGCGTGGCGGCACCGCCACCGCATCCGGTGCGGTGTGCGTGCTATTTAATGCGGAAGTCATAGGACCATTCCTTCACAGACTCACGGGTTTTGATATCGACACTGCTGCCTTGGAATTCGCCGGAGACCTCACCCATGCGATCTTCGATGTCGCCTTCCATTTGCAGGACGGCAGCATGCAGTTCGGCTTTGCGTTTTTCTGAGGCCGCCCACAAGCCACGGGCATCAGCTTCCAGCAATCGACGACTGATTTCCTCGAACGCGTAAATATTGGTTTGTTGCAACCAATCACGGTTGGCCTCGTTACCCACCAGAATGTCGTGCACAGCATCAAACTGCGCCTGCGATACCTCATGGGTTGTTGCGGACCATTGGAATAAGTGATTGACCCGGTTACTGACCCCGGTGGCCCCGGTATAGTCATCACCCTTTTGGCTATCCAACCAATCCTGATTAAGGACACTTTGGGCCAGACTGAGGGTAATTTCCTCTTTAACCGAGCGGATTTCGCCAGATTTTGTTGATTGGGAATCCCCCCAGAACAGGCGCATACTGCCCCCGCCAAGACCACGTTTGGCTGCGGAATTCCCAGCCTGTGTGCCCATGTAACAGCCATATTTCAGGATATCTGCACCCGGTGCCATTTTCTGGTACGAAATATCCATGTTTTTGATCAGGGATGCGTATTCCCTCATCAATACGCGGGCAGCATCACTACCGCTGTCAGCCAATTGTTTACCGGTTGCACTGAAGGCCGCACTGTTCCAATTGACGACAATTTCCGCGAGGTCTTTATCATCTTCCCATGCGGATGCATCCAATGCCAAAGCCAGACCATCACCATAGGCACCGTCTTTGGTCGAGAATACTCGGCTTGCGGCAAGGCGTTTCAACGCACTGTCCGCTTTGCCAGGCATTGCCTCTGCCAATTCAGACAAACGTGTTTGCACATGCGCCCGCAGGAAGTTAACGTCCGCCGGTTCATCCAAGTCAGCCACCATCATAATGGCCTTGTCCAACCAACCGTAAACCTGTGCCAGTGTATCCCGGACCACGCTACTCATATGCACAACCACATCAATACGCGGACGCGGGATGACGTCTCCGGCATCGGTGGTCATGGTCAAGTCTTCGGATGGGACGGCGTGCACTGCCTTCACCCGACCACCATTATCGTGTTCGACCAACACCCCGAGCAACCACAGGATTTGCCCAGCCAGTTCGCCGTCGGCTTGGAACGCATCGCTGGACCACATCGTGATACCAATGGTCTGCGGGAATACGCCATTTTCTTCATTCAAATAGCTGTTCAACAGCTTTTCGCCCATACGGGCACCGATTTCATAAGCGGCAGCCGTCGGCACGGTTTTCAGATCAATCCCAAACACATTGCGTCCGGTCGGAACCACATCGGCTTTCCCCATGGACAGGTGCCCGCTCAGCCCCGGCGGAATGAACCCACCATTAAGGGCATCCAGAATGCCGTCCATTTCCCTATGGGTTTGGTCCAACCCGGCTTCAAATGCCGCTTCGTCGTAAACGCGGTTGTTCACCCCACGCAGTTCCTTCCGATAGTGCACGCGCATATCTTCACCCGGAACTTGCCCCAAGACGTGTTTGTTCAGTTCAACCTTGCGAGTTTTCAAGACTTCCAAACGGCGCGGCAACTGATCGATAGCCAAATCAAGAGCCGCATCATCCGCATCATCAGGACACAGGCCAAGTGCCGTTAGCTCCTGCGCCAAGGTCGTTTTCAATTGCTCTCGTCGCGCCGCATCTTGCGTTGAATTGCTTTGCGTGTATTGGCGGTGAAGGTCGTGCAGTTGGTCCCACTGTTCCGAGATATCACCACTATCCGCCAGCGGTGCGCTCAGGTGATCAATAAGGACGGCACGGCCTCGACGTTTGGAAACCAAAGCCTCACCCGTGGAATTCATGATGTAGGGGTAAAGGCTCGGCAAATCACCGATGGACAGATACGAGTAACAGGTCTCCGACAATCCGGCCCGTTTCCCCGGCAAGTATTCCAGCGGACTTTCAGCCCCCATGTGGATCACCGCATCGGCTGTGCGCTGCACGTACCAATAGGTTGCCAGCCAGTGGTGCGGCGGCGGAATATCCGGCTCATGCAGGATACGGCAGACTTCACCGTCACATTTCGGTCCCCAGCACCCACGTTTGGGATCGGTCATCACGCGAATATTGCCAAACTGTAAACCGGTAACAACCAATTCAGGATGATCTGTGTCCGCATCTTTGACCATGGATTTTGCCGGGAACACCCCCCATGCTTCATCGACTGCCGTTTGTACGGACTGCGGTAATTGATCAAAATCCTGACGATAAGTTGCCTCGTCAATACAGGTCAGCGCGCCACCCTTGGACAAAATTTCACCAACGTTGGTCCAGCGGAATTCGCTGATGGCTTTCTTATCCAAAATCAATTGCAGCAATGCCTTGCCGTCTTCCGGGATATTGCTGACGGTATAGCCTTCGCTTTGCAACCGCCGCAGCAAATCCACCGTGGACTCTAAGGCATGCAGCCCTGCCGCATTACCAATAGTGGCTTCCAATCCTTTGCAAGGCGGGTTGTGCAGAAACACCACCACCTGTTTTTCCGCATTGGGTTTATGGCGTAGAGTAATCCAAAGGGCCGTGCGTCGCGCCAAACGATCCAATTGCTCCGGCACGACCTCAATTATCCGGGTTTCGCCAATCAAATCGTTGGCTTCCGTTCGGGTGCAAGCGGTCACGGTCGGATCACTACATCCCATGATCTCTGGCCGGGTAAAGCCAAAGGTCAAAGCCATACCATCCAGACCCTGAGAACTTTCCTGCCACTCTTCACGAGTGTCCCGCCAATTGCGGATCAACTGCATCACGGGCACGTTGAAGTCGCCAAACGGCCCACCGTCAGGGATAGGCGTTTCCTGAGACCCATGCACAATGGCACCGTTCCACACGGCACCAATCCGATCGCCAACACCACGCAGCAAAACTTCCAAAGGATGACCTTTGGCTCCCATGACGCCATCCATTTGCCAATCGACAAAAATCGGCATGGGCAAAATATTCTGCTGGACCAAAGACTGTACGGCCTGATCCATCATGGCACTGTCACCATTCAGGAACCCTGTGCGGTCCTGCAGAACCGGAACCACAGCCGCATGGGCCAAATGGGGGAAACGTTCTGCCGCCCATGACAGGTAAGCCGGAGCATCAGACCAAATCGTATCCACATCCGGGTGGAATACCCCGATCAATTGGGGATCCGTCGGTGCAGGCGGGGCTTGATCAAGCTTTCCTGCCGCATACAACATGGACAGAACAAGGTTGACCAAATTGTCGCCACTGGCAGCCTTGAGGTAGGTTTGCGCAGCTTTCAGCAACGTGGCATCACCGCCCAGTTCCGCAACCTGCACATCTATACCCGCAGCAATCACACATGGAACGGAACGAGCGGCAGCAACGATATCTTCAAACATTGCCCCATGGCGGGACATATCCAGATATAAGGCATCCGCACATGCAATAGTTTCGTCAATGAATGACGGCCAATCAATCTGGGCCATTTGGCTGACGACCGTCAGTGTAATGCCCTGCTCCGCCAGACGGTTTTGTGCATGCTGCCATAGGCGGTGCATGCTGGGATGTGTCATGACGACCGTGACACGAAGTGACTGTGACATGAGTTGACCTTTACTTAGCTGGCTTTTTGTTGCGGAGCATCCGGGGTGACGTTAAGGGCATCTTCCACGTCGCCTTCGGTTTCAAGGAACAAGGCCTCCAATGCATCCTTATCTGCGCCCGGGTCTTGCCACATGCCGCGTTGAATGGCCTCCAGCAGCCGTTCGGTAATATTGTGCAGCGCATAAGGATTATGCTTGCGGAAGAACTCCTGCATCTCTGGATCAAAGGCATAGGTTTTTGCCATTTCCGCATATTGCCAATCATCCAGAATGTCGCTGGTGGCATCCCATTGGAAACAGATGTCCACAAGGCGCGACATATCCCCGGCACCTTTGTAGCCGTGGCGTTTCATGCCTTGAATCCACTTCGGATTGATCACCCGCGTACGGAACACGAAACGACCCTCTTCATCTGTGGAACGAACCTTCGGTTTGCGCGGGTCATGACTATCGCCGGAATAACTGCGGGCATAACTGCCGGATACGGTTTTCACCGCCGCATTCAATCCACCGTGATAGGAGTTGTAATCATCGCTGCTGAAGATATCGGTTTCGCGGGAGTCCTGATTTTTGACCGTCAGGTCCATGCGAGACAGCCGCTGACGGAAATCATCATGCCGGGAATCACCATAGGTTCCTTCCCCATAAGCATATCCACCCCAGTGAATGTAAATATTCCCAAGGTCATCCACGCTTTCCCATTTGCCACTGTCCAACATATCCGCGACACCGGCACCATAAGCACCCGGTTTGTCACTGAACAATCGGAAGCGTGCGCGACGGTCAGCTTCCTCTGGTAACACGCCGTTTTTGATCAGCTCTTCACGGTCTTTTGCCACGTTGCGGGCCAGCACGTTATGCTCTGCCGGTTCATTCAACAGGGAAACCATGCTGACGGCCTGATCGATCAGTTCCATGATATTCGGGAACGTATCCCGCAACAAACCGCTGGCTCGAACCGTCACGTCAAGGCGGGGAAATTTCCGTTCTTCCAACGGGATGACATCCAACCCTTTGACCCGACCGGATGCACCATCCCAAACCGGGCGAACCCCCATCAAGTACAGGATTTCCGCAATATCATCGCCACGAGTACGCATGGTCGGGCTGGCCCACAGGACCATACCAATTTGTTCCGGCGTTTTGCCTTCATCAGCGATATAGCGTTCAACCAGTGCATCACCCAAGCGGACACCGACTTCCCATGCTTCTGGGGTCGGAATCTTGTTCGGATCGACCGAGAAGAAATTCCGCCCTGTCGGCAAAATATCCACCAAGCCACGGGTCGGGCAGCCGGAACCGCCCGGCGGCACGAACTGACCATTGGCACCAGCCATGGCATAGAACATTTCATCAGTCGTCAGGTTCAAGCGGACCCGCACATCATCACGCACATATTTCAGCGCAGCGACGACGGCTTTGGACCCTTTGAACAGGGCATCGGTAATCTGTTCCAATGCTGCGTCGGTCCAATCCTGTGCATCGGCTTCATCAAATGCGGTTTTGATGGTCAGAATAATCTTTTGCAGGATTTGGCCTTTGGTCATTTGCTCTTCGACAACGTAGTCTCCTTTGTTGTCGCGAAGGTCCGCCATTTCATAGCCCCATGCCGCAGCAATTGCGTCCCACAACGAGCCATTGTCACCATTATCCAAGCGGGTCAGATGAACCATGGTTTCATGGAAACGTTCCCCTTCCGGCGGCGTCCCGAAAATATGGAGGCCATCATTAATTGATGTGACCGATACTTCATCCATGTAGGCATGGATTTTATCCATAGTTCCCGGAATGTCTGCCATGGCCTGTTCTTTTTCCAGACCAAGATCCTTATCCAGATTGGTATCTTCCAGTATTTCCCAGACGTGATCCATGAACACCGGCAACTTAGTCGGGTCTTCTTGTTCCGCGATGTGCGCATCATTCAACAGATCTTCCAAACGCAACATTTGCTCGGTTTTGCCCGCATGGGTTTGGGGCGGAACCATGTGATCCAACATACAGGCGTAGCTCCGACGTTTGGCCTGCGTGCCTTCGCCCGGATTGTTGATGATGTACGGATACAGGTTGGGCAAATCACGGATGGCAACGTCTGGATAACAGAATTCGGAAATCCCGGTGCTTTTCCCCGGTAACCATTCCAGAGTGCCGTGTTTGCCGATATGGAACACAGCGTGCGCGCCAAAGTCTTCCGCCAGCCAACGGTAATAGGCCGCATAATGATGCGTAAGCGGCACATCTGGATCATGCATCAAGGAGCCATCGGGCTGAAGTGACGGTTCGTCTTCATCGCTCATGCGGCAGCGTGGCGGTTGCATACCAAGGAAGACATTGCCGTTGATTACACCGCCGACCAACAGTTCACCGTTGTGACAGAAGGTAACCCCCGGCACATCGCCCCATTTATCCAGCATTTCCTGCTGCACTCTCGGGTGGCGTTCTTTATGCCATTTCAATGCATTATCATAAGACACCTTGCCGACGGCGCGCTTTGCCAACTCTTCCGGCGGGAAGTAAGTCCGATCATTGGTCAGACGGGCCAACATTTCATGAGCCAGTGCATCACCATCTTCATAATGGTGATCGATCTCGTAACCTTCTTCGTCAAATGCCTTCAGCATGTCCTTCACGCTGGCAAAGCTATCAAGGCCAAATGCACAGCCCAGACGATCACCACGCGGCGGATAGTGGTGGAACAAGATCGCGATTTTGCGTTCAGCCGGGGGCGTCCGGCGCAGTTTGATCCAGTTCATAGCCAAGGAAACGATACGCTCCACCCGATCCGGCACGGCTTCGCGACGGATCAAATGGCAGCCCAGCAAGGAATCAAACATTCCGAAATTGCGGGTTGCAGAAATGGTGGTGATGATATTGCCGTCAAATTCCGGTTGCGCGATGTTGACGGAAACATCCATCGGAGACACGGCCTGCATCGTATCGTGCCAGACGTCAAAGGTATTGCTGGTCATCATCGCCTGAAACACAGGGACATCCAGATTAGGCAGTACGTTTTCAAAATTACCGCCAAAGCGAGCAACAGAGAATGACATGGGCGACAACAAGGCATCGATCACCCGCTCGCCATCTTTTTTGAAATATTGTTCGACCAAAGCATCGGGACGAAGATTGCCACATTCCGGGTCTTGCATGCGCATGTTGAACACTGCCAACGGGATCGCGCCCTGACGTTCGATTTCGCTAATCATGGCGTCATAGGTTGCAAGGTCACCGCTTAACCAAAAGCTTTGATAAAACCACAACGCAATGACCGGAGCATTTGCGCCAGCAGCAGCCCCATGCTGCTTGGCAAGCTCGGCACGTTGCCACGCCAAATACCCGTCTCGATCATCCAGTGCTCCATCCCACCGAGGGTGGTAAATCCCCTCCCAAGGCATGATTTTTGGCTCTTCCGGTTCCTTATCCGTCAGGCCCAGTTCTTTGCCCAAGTGGCGAAGCAGGTTCAGATGGTTTTCAACACCCGACAATTGAATGTAACGATGGCGCAAGCGTTCATCCGGCTGACCAAAGTTTGTGGAATTGGCAGCGGCCCATTCGACTTCTTCCTGTTGGGAATAGTTGGCATGACAATGAACCAACTTACCTTGTGCCGCTGCGGTTATTTCAGCACAGCCCGGAATGGAATCCGGCCCACCCATAGGAACACACAGGACTGCCACCGCATTTTCACGCACATCAGCAACCAATGCATCAATCTGCTTCTGATCAAACAGATCATCCCGACACCGCCCCTGAACCCGGACAGATACACCATCTCGTTCGTACCACGCGCGCACGGCTTGGGACAAACAGGCCAAACGGCTGCCTGTGGTATCGATTATAAAGATCGTTGGCTGATTAACTGACATGTCTTACCTCACATTGGTCGGTCAGACTCTGCTCCCGCCGTGCCCAAGCCGCACGACGAAGCACACAATCCAAAAGACCAGCTTTTTCTGAAAACAGGGACCGAGATGGGCACCGCCCCCGGCAATTCGGAACGCGACAGGTGTCACAATTCGCACTGCGAATTGGCAACCCCATCGCCAATTGAGTAAAATCGGGAACCTCTGCCGTGCCGCATTGATATTCAGGTAAACCAACGCAACTAGAGCAAGGGTATAAAGTACCATCAGACACCAAAACAGCACCCTGACCGCACGCAGCAGGACAGTATGAATTCGGAACTTTTGGCATATCAACAAAGCGTGATTCACGCAGGGTAATGGGATAACGACGCTTGCTGTTTGCCCAGTCCAGAACGTCACATAGGCGATTGTAAGCCGCGTGCAGATCTTTGGGCTTTGGCAGCCAATCTTCATTGGCACGACCAACTGGTCGCACAAGATCTAAGCCCAGATTCCGCACACAGGCAAATTTAGCCAATAGAGCAGCCAAATGTGGCAAGGCATCCAGATTATGGCGACTGACCACAGATGTGATACCAATTGGGAAAGCATATTCTTCAAATAAGGATAACGCCGTCAAAACCGCCTTTGTCCCACCACGTAAACGTTCATTAACCTCCGGCGGCCCATCAAGGCTCAGGCCAACCCCGATACGATGTTTACGAAGCATCTGGATAAAGTCGACATCCACATCGACGCCATTGGTCTGCAAACTGATCCGCCCGACACTGCTTTGCCGCGCCAAGGATGCCACATCATCCACCAACTGGGGCACCATACTGGGTTCCCCGCCGGCAATTTGTAACTCCCACCCCTTTGCCATGGGCAATGTGTTTAGCGCAGCACGGAAAGTATCCAGTGACAAATCATCCTGCGGCCCTTGCCCCGCCGCCATATAACATCCGGCACAACGTAAGGAGCATCGCCGCGTCACCCATACCACAAGCGTGCGCACCTGAGAGGACAGGGCACACGGCCTATGATTGTCAATTTGAGGGGAAACAGGCTTCATGACGTCATCTCAGGACAAAGGGAATGGCGACGGTAAAAGTTATCGGAGAAGTGGAAACTTTAGGCGGGATTGGCGGGAATTGCCGGATGCGACGGACCAGTTTTGTCACCTCCCGGTTCAAAATCGGGTATTGGCATTTTTCCACAACATTTGACCGCAGTACCTTGCCCGATGGTGCGATGGTTATTGCCAAAACAACACGGCCCTGTTGCCCCAATCGTTGGGCAGTTCTGGGGTACTGCTTA
>JAALLQ010000103.1_pt1 | contig 28495 bp, 24 predicted proteins | sample 7245921 | NCBI WGS metagenome assembly JAALLQ01 (sample SAMN13049200, study PRJNA578106) | oil field metagenome | isolation source: filtered produced water from oil reservoir B7 | place: USA:offshore Texas | collected 2016 | reverse complement strand
CGCCGCCAACAGCACCCACCATGGCTGAATAGCCAATCAGCAAAACTGTGGTCAGGGTTAGACCCAAGACGATGGCAGGCATGGCTTCCGGCAACAAAACCTTACGCACGATTTGCAGCGGGCGCGCGCCCATGGCTTGCGCTGCCTCAATCAGACCAGAGTCCACACCGCGTAGAGCCCCCTCAATCACCCGTGCAATAAACGGAGCCGCAGCCACCGTCAGCGGCACAATTGCCGCATTAGTCCCGATGGACGTTCCGGCAATCAGGCGCGTAAACGGGATAATCGCTACCGCAAGAATAATAAACGGCACGGACCGGGTGGCATTCACCACGGCACCAACGACTTTATTGAAGACAGGAGCTTCAAACAGCTCCCCCTTGCCGGAGGTCGCGAGCAACACACCAACCGGGCCACCAATCAACGTCCCCACAAGCAGAGACGCAAACACCATATATGCGGTGTCGATGGTGGAGCTAACCAAGAGGCCGATGATCTGGCTCGACATAACCGATTACCTCTGCTGTTAGATTACGGGATTGAACAAACGAAATTCCTTTTTCGGCAGCCTCGATGCCGCCGCGGGCTTCACAGAACAAAATCCCGAAGGGCTGGTCCTGAATATATTCCACTTGCCCGGACATGATGCTGAAATCAATGCCGGTAACACGATTCAACTGGCTGATGATCGGATCATGGGACGTCGGGCCGATGAACATGATTTTCACCACCGGATTTTCACTGTCTGAAGTCCGGGTTGGCTTAATGATTTTACGCAGGGATTTGGGCAGATTGGCCTCAATTTCACCTGCCACCATGGACTGGGTGGTGGGATGTTGCGGCTGAACAAATACGTTAAAGACTTCGCCGGTTTCCACGATCAAGCCATCATCAATCACAGCCACACGATCACACAGTTCCCGAACCACACTCATTTCGTGGGTAATCACCACCATGGTCAGGTTAAGGCGCGCATTCAACCCCTTCAGCAGGTCCAGAATTTGTTCAGTCGTTTCCGGGTCCAATGCAGAGGTAACCTCGTCGCACAACAGGATCTTTGGTTCCACCACCAAGGCCCGCGCAATACCAACACGCTGTTTTTGCCCACCGGAAAGCTGGGACGGATAATGGTCGGATTTCTCGGTCAGGCCGACCAGTTCCAGCATAGTTGTCACGCGTTCGGTGATCTCTGCTTTGGGCGTATTGGCAAGCTCCAGCGGTAGGGCCACGTTGTCAAACACCGTACGCGACGACAACAGATTAAAATGCTGAAACACCATGCCGATGTGGCGGCGAAATTTCGTCAGTTCCGCATCGCTTAAGGACATCAAGTCCACACCATCGACAACAACCTGACCGGAGCTAATATCCTCCAGCCGATTCAGAGTTCGCACCAGCGTACTTTTCCCGGCACCGGACCGCCCGATAATGCCAAAGACCTGCCCTTTTTCAATGTGCAGATCAATGCCCTTCAGGGCATGGTGACCGGAACTTTTCCGCGACGCGGGATAAATCTTCTCTACACCGTTCAAACGGATCATTGTTCGTCCTACATCCCTTATCGAACCCGCGACACGATTACACATTTGCGGTTTCATTCGCGTGTGCCTCAGGCAGAAATGCCATAGCACAACCACACCATCCCTATAACTACTAATTTGGTATGTCAATATTAATAATTATACATAATTTTATGATAGTTTATTCCTTTTACGCAAAAAAAGCCCTCCAGCCGAAATGGCCAAAGGGCTTTGTGATGGTCCAACAGAAGCATTCAGCAATGGGGGAAAGTTCCTCCCCCCAAATTGCCTCTATTTCATCGCGGAGAAGAATCCATATTCTTACGGGCAAGCATATTCATGGCCTCAACAAAGCCCGAGAAGGCCATTGCCGCATAAATATACCCCTTGGGGACATGTAAACCAAAGCCATCTGCGATCAGGGTCGTTCCGATCAGAAGCAAAAACCCAAGTGCCAACATGACGATTGTTGGATTCCTTGCGATAAACTCAGACAGAAAATCAGCTGCCAACAGCATGCACCCAACCGCCACGACAACCGCCGCTAGCATAATTGGTAAATGAGTCGTCATACCCACAGCCGTAATAATGCTGTCGATGGAAAAGACCAAATCAAGCAACACGATCTGTAGTATTGCCCCACCCACCGACATACGTCCGCTGCCAACATTCAATGTGCTGGTTTCAGGTTCTGGGTCCACATTGTGGTGTATTTCTTTAGTCGCTTTCCAGACTAAGAACAAACCACCTGCAATAAGGATCAAATCACGCCACGAGAAGTCCTGCTCAAAAAGGGTGATAATTGGCGTAGTGAGGGTCACAATAAAGGCCACTGTCCCTAACAGGCTAAGGCGCAAGATCAAGGCAGCCATGATACCAATATGGCGAGCCTTGGCCCTGCTCTCTCTCGGCAATTTATTGGTCAAAATTGAAATAAAAACCAAGTTATCAATGCCGAGAACAACTTCCATAACCACAAGAGCGGCAAGAGCAAGCCAAGCTGCAGGGTCGGCAATAAGAATAATCAACTGGTCCATATAACGTAATACTCCTGAAAATACTTGCGTCACAATGGGCCATGCCAAACGTCAGCATTATCTTTGATCTATGCAAAGACATACCACAGGACGCACACTTAGAAGCTGTTCTTCACAGCACAATCAATGCCATCTAAGGCTTTGATATAAAAAGCAATTCCATAGAATCGTTATTCGAATTCAATATTTATTTTCATAAATAAGGTTCATCAGAACCCTACATAAAACGCGGAGGCATATTTGATGTATGCGCGGTCATGCGTCACAAGACAGTATGCATAGTTGGCTTGAAGTCGAACGAAGCAGTCGGCTTTAGGAGGCTCAGCTCATGACTAAAATCGGCTGCTCTCGCAACAACCCAAAATAAGAATATTTAACGAAAGTACGTCTAAACAAAATGCCCCTTGGATCTCTCACTAAGAGAACCCAAGGGATAATACATTGATTCTAAAAAGAATGGTGGGCCCGGCAGGACTCGAACCTGCAACCAGACCGTTATGAGCGGCCGGCTCTAACCAATTGAGCTACAGGCCCACGAAAGTGGGAAACGGGGACAGGACCTATCCCCGTATAGATCAGGTGTCAAGGAAGCTGCGCAACTTGCGTGAGCGGCTCGGATGCTTCAGCTTACGAAGCGCCTTGGCTTCGATCTGACGAATCCGTTCGCGCGTCACAGAGAACTGCTGTCCGACTTCCTCAAGCGTGTGGTCAGTGTTCATACCGATACCAAAGCGCATGCGCAAGACCCGTTCTTCGCGAGCGGTCAAACTGGACAGCACACGGGTACAGGTTTCACGCAGGTTGGAGTGGATTGCAGCATCCAACGGCTGAACCGCGTTTTTATCCTCGATGAAATCACCAAGGTGGCTGTCTTCCTCATCACCAATCGGAGTTTCAAGGCTGATCGGCTCTTTGGCGATTTTCATCACCTTGCGCACTTTTTCAAGTGGCATGTTGAGCTTTTCTGCCAATTCTTCCGGTGTGGCTTCACGACCGATTTCGTGCAGCATTTGCCGCCCGGTCCGCACCAACTTATTGATGGTTTCGATCATATGCACCGGAATACGGATGGTACGGGCCTGATCCGCAATAGAACGGGTAATGGCCTGACGAATCCACCATGTGGCATAGGTCGAGAATTTATAACCACGACGATATTCGAATTTATCCACCGCCTTCATCAGGCCGATGTTGCCTTCCTGAATCAAGTCAAGGAATTGCAAACCACGGTTGGTGTATTTCTTCGCAATGGAAATCACGAGGCGCAAGTTGGCTTCGATCATTTCCTTCTTCGCGCGTGTGGCTTCACGTTCACCTTTTTGCACGGTCGCAGTCACGCGGCGGAATTCCATAATCGGCATACCGGACAGGGATGCGACTTCGGAAATGCCGTCACGGTGTTTTTGAGCCTCGTCCGAGAACTCATCAACCAGACGCTTCCACCCTTTTCCTGAACGTTGACCGACCTGTTCCACCCAATTGGGGTCCAGTTCGCTGCCACGATAAGCCTCGATGAAATCCTCACGCTTGATTTTGCATTTTTCTGCCAAGCGCAGCAAACGACCTTCATGTGTCATCAAACGACGGCTGTAACCATGCAACTGGTCAACCAATTCTTCGATCCGGCCTGAATTCAGATGGACCGTCCCCATCAGAGTGACCAGTTCGGATTTCAATTTTTGGTAACGCTTTTCCGTTGCTGCCGCGACATCCTTACCGGCCTGCAATGCGGTCAAACGTTGTTCCTGAACTTTGCGCAGCTTGCTGTAGGTTGCCGAGATGCTTTCGATGGTTTCCAAAACCGTCGGCATCAAGGTTTCTTCCATTACGGACAACGATACGGTGACCTCATCGTCAGATGAGTCTGAGGCATCATCGCCGCCTTCTTCCTCGCCGCTATCTTCGTTACCGTCATCATCGTCTTCATTTTCGTCGTCACCACCAGAGGGGCCATCCGGCATCGGAGCCTCTTCATCATCAGCATCGGTGGCGTCATCATCGTCATCATGAACGACAACAGCGGAACTGTCGGCTACATCTTCATCGTCATCGGTAATATCGTCACCGCTGGGACCATTGCCGTACATGGAGTCCAAATCGATGATATCACGGAGCAACATTTGCCCATCGCGCAGTTGCCCATGCCATTCCAGCAAGTATTTGATTGTCAGGGGACTTTCGCACAGCCCACCGATCATCATTTCCAGACCGGCTTCGATGCGTTTGGCAATAGCAATTTCGCCCTCACGGGACAAAAGCTCTACGGAGCCCATTTCCCGCAGGTACATACGCACAGGGTCGTCCGTGCGACCAATGTCGTCCTCGTCCACGTTGCCGGAAGCGGCTTCGTCTTCGCCTGATTCGGCTTCACTTTCATCCGTGGTTTTTTCTGGTGCGTCTTCAGATTCTTCTGGATCGACCACATTGATGCCCAAATCACTGAGCATGGCCATGGTATCTTCAATCTGTTCGGAGGACACCTGATCCTGAGGTAAGGCCGTGTTCAGCTCGTCATATGTGATATAGCCGCGCTCTTTACCTTTGGCGATGAGCCGTTTGGCCGCCACGACCAGCTTGTCTACCAATGCGGCATCCGCTGCGTCATTTTGGTTGTCCGCCCCATCTGTGGAAGCAGCCGCTTTTGACACCATGAAAATTTCGCTCCCTCAACCCTGCGGTTTACCACCGCCGGAATACACTGCCACTGACCTCGACTATTGCCCCTGCCCCGGAGCTGCCACTAAGTGTCAGACGTTCATGTCCCCGTATACGAGCCGCGCATACGACCAAGACTTAAAATCACGGCTTTGACTTGGTCCTGACAAAACCAAAAGTCAAGCCACGCCAACGCGCGTTGCCTTTGCGTGTTCACGGGACTCGTAGTGATGAAACGGTGGATTTACGGAGACAATCAAGAAATGTCAACCGCTTTCACTGTTTTTCCCGTGATTTAAGCTTCCCCATCGAGCTGGCGCAACTTCTCCCGTTCGTGCCGCAACGCCCGCAACCTTTGCCAAAGATTTTCCGAAAAATCCTGCGCCATTAGAGACTGAATAACTTGAATTTCTTCCGCGAGGGCTTGATCTCGCATGGTTAAAGCCAACTGCCCGACCCGGCATTCCCGTTCATATGGATCCATTTGTGTCCACCGGGTTCGTTCTGCCCACGCCTCTATCGGGGCACGCACCCCGGCAGGAATACGTTCCCGAAGTGCAACACACATGGCAGCTTCATTCTGCTCCACCGGATCTAAATCCGCGACAGCACCCAGCAATGCACTCAAATATGCCTGCGCTTGCGAATCGCGCAAATCCATACGGCTTAACCCGTCCAAATGCTTGATGGCATAACCGGGGCACAAGGACAATCCGGCAACCAATTCCCGCGCATTTGGATTCGAGTCGGTGGGGCTCGCAGGGGGCGGTGTGGACGGTTCCGGTGGTTGCCATTTCCCCTGCCAATTGCCTTTACCCCGACGAAAACGTGAGCGAGAGAAACTATTTTCAAACCCACCACGCGCACCACTATCCGGGCCAGAACCACCGCCCCGTGCCTGCCGAAACAAGGCAAACATCCGGTCACGCAGATCACGCTGGTAATACCCCTTTACCGTTTCATCCGTGATGCGGGCACAGGTCGCATAAATATCCTTTTCCAGTGCCGCCCGTCGTTCAGGGGTGGAGACATCTCTCCCCTCCAGCACCATGTCCCACAAGACATCCGATAGCGGACGGGCAGCGGACAGCAACGCTTCCATAGCCGCAACGCCACCGGACTTGACCAAATCGTCTGGATCTTGGCCACCGGGCAACACACAGAATTGCAGAGAATATCCCGGTTTCAATTCCGGCAATGCCCGATCTGCGGCACGACGAGCCGCCCTTTGTCCGGCGGCGTCACCGTCAAAGCACAGATACGGCTCATTGGATAACTTCCACAGCTCGTGCATGTGTCCTTCGGTCAGGGCGGTCCCCAGTGGTGCAACGGCCTCTGCAATTCCGGCCTGACTGAGGCCGATCACATCCATGTAGCCCTCAGCCACCAGCACACGCCCCTTTTCAAAGGCCGCGGCCCGTGCCTGCGCCAGGCCATACAGGACTCGCCCCTTATGAAACACCGGAGTTTCCGGAGAGTTCAGATATTTGGGCTGACCATCCCCAAGAATGCGACCACCAAATGCGATGACCCGCCCGCGCCGATCCGTAATCGGGAACGTCAAGCGATTGCGCAGAATATCGTACGGCGCACGCCCATCATCCGGGCGACCAATCAAACCGGCCTCGACCAGCGCACTTTCTTCCCAACCGTCCCGCGTCAACGCGGCACGTAAGGCATTGCCGGACGGGGCATAACCCAAACGAAACCGACGCATGGTTTCCGGTGTCAGGCCCCGACCTCTGGCATAGTCAAGGGCCGCACGACCTTCAGGCATGTGTAATTTTTGTTCATAAAACTGGCAGGCGGCTTCGATGACTTCGTGCAAAGAGTTCGCCCGACGCGACCGCGCTGCCTCTTCAGGCGTGGCCTGAGGCACCTCTAGACCGGCTTCAGTTGCGAGTCGCTCCACCGCTTCCATGAACGGCAGACCGTTGGCATTCATTTCAAATGAAATGGCATCACCATGGGCACCGCAACCAAAGCAGTGGTAAAAGCCTTTTTCGGCACTGACAGTAAAGGACGGAGTCTTTTCATTGTGAAAAGGACACAAGCCCGTGTGCTCGTGCCCTTTACGGGTCAATCTGACCTTGCGCCCGACCACATCAACAATGTTGATGCGGGCACGCAACTCATCCAAAAAGCCATGAGGCAACGACATGGGACTTATGCTCCATGCCGCGGGCGGAACCGGGGTTCACTCATTGGGCTGACAAAATTGCCTTGGTCATGGCCGAAGCCTTGGCAAAATCCATTTCCCCCGGGTATTTTCCCCGCAACGCGGTCATCACTTTACCAATATCCTTAAGCGCGGAAGCTTCGACTTCTGCAATGGCAGCGGTCACAGCGTCACGAGTCTCGTCATCATCCATTTGACGCGGCAGGAAGCTTTCGATGACTCCGACTTCTCCGGCTTCGCGGGCGGCCAGTTCATCACGACCACCTTGTTCGTACATCTTAATGCTTTCCTTACGTTGCTTGACCATGGATTTCAGCAGGCCAATTACCTCCTCCTCACTCAAGCCGTCTTCATTGCCTTTGCCGCGCTCTGCAATATCCCGATCTTTCAGGGCCGCCAGAATCAAACGCAAAACCGACGTTTTCAATTCATCGCGTTCGCGCATGGATGCTTTCAGGGAATCATTCAATGCAGTTCGTAAGGACACGATCTTGCCTCGCCGTTAATTGGAACTAAATACAAAAAAGGAAAGAACGAACCGTACCCCATTACGCTGATCCATTCAATTTGTTTCACGTTTTGTAACCCATTGTTACAAAACAATTTTTATATTTTGAACGATTAACTTGACGCGGCGGTCATGTTGGCTTAGTTAACGCCAGTTTGACAAAACACCAACCATAGACGGAAGGAAAGTGAACTCGATGAGCACGACAGAGCCCACCGAAGCGGTTTCGTACGACCCGGATTTCAACGCGTTTCCGCGCCCGGAAGGCGCGACCGGCGTTGTTGTTCTCTGTGATGGAACCTTGATCTGGGGGCGAGGACTCGGAGCCGAAACCTCTGCCGTTGGCGAGGTCGTGTTCAATACCGGCATGACCGGGTATCAGGAAGTCCTGACTGATCTGTCCTATGCCGGACAAATCATCACCTTCACCTTCCCACACATCGGCAATGTCGGCACCAACCCGGAAGACATCGAGTCCATTACGCCTGCGGCCCGTGGCCTGATCCTGCGTACCGACATCACCACGCCGTCCAACTGGCGTAATACCAAGCCGCTGAATGACTGGTTGGTGTCGCATAATCTGGTTGGTGTTACCGGCATCGACACCCGGCAACTCACCCGCCGCATTCGTGAAAGCGGTGCGCCGGTCGGTGTTATCGCCCACGCCAAGGATGGAAATTTCGACCTGCCTGCCTTGCTGGAACAAGCCCGCGCATGGCCCGGCCTTGCTGGCATGGATTTGGCAAAAGAGGTTTCCTGCACCCAAACCTACCGCTGGAATGAAACTCAGTGGCAACTGGGTGAAGGTTTTGGCAAACAAACCCAACCGAAATTCCATGTGGTTGCCGTCGATTACGGTGCAAAGCGCAATATCCTGCGCTGTCTTGCCAATGTGGGCTGTAAAGTCACGGTGGTTCCGGCAACCGCCACGGCAGAAGATATTCTGGCCCACAAGCCCGACGGTGTTTTCTTGTCCAACGGACCGGGTGACCCGGCTGCAACGGCGGAATATGCCGTACCGACCATTCGCAAAATCATTGATGCGGGCTTGCCCCTGTTCGGGATTTGCCTTGGTCACCAGCTCACCGCACGCGCCCTTGGCATGACCACATACAAAATGGACACCGGGCACCGCGGTGCCAACCATCCGGTTAAAGACCTGCAAACCGGGAAAGTGGAAATCACCAGCCAGAACCATGGGTTCGTGGTCGATGAAGACTCGGCTCCGGTCAACGTGGAAATTACCCACCGATCCCTGTTTGACGGTTCGGTGGAAGGGGTGCGCGCCACCGACAAACCGGTATTTACCGTGCAATACCACCCGGAAGCATCCCCCGGCCCGAACGATAGCCATTATTTGTTCGAACGTTTCATGGACCTGATTGCGGACAGCAAGGCCGAGGCATAAGCCCGGCCTGTCGCCTTCTTCCATTCGTTCCCGTTAAGATACAAACCCGGCTAAGGCCGGGTAAGCCCGACACGAAGAGACACACATACCATGCCAAAACGTACGGACATCAAAAGCATTCTCGTCATCGGCGCTGGCCCGATTGTCATCGGACAGGCCTGCGAATTCGACTACTCCGGGGCACAAGCCTGTAAAGCCCTTCGCGACGAAGGCTACCGCGTGATTTTGGTTAACTCCAATCCGGCGACGATCATGACCGACCCGGAAACTGCCGATGTCACCTATGTGGAACCGATCACGCCTGAAATCGTTACAAAAATTCTGGAACGGGAACGCCCGGACGCCTTGCTGCCAACCATGGGCGGTCAAACCGCACTGAACACGGCACTAACACTGGCAGACAACGGTACGCTGGATCGCCTTGGCATTGAAATGATCGCAGCGAAAAGCGAAGTCATCGCCAAAGCCGAAGACCGTCTTCTGTTCCGCGAAGCCATGGACAAAATCGGCCTAGAATCCCCGAAAAGCCGTATCTGTCGCAGCATGGACGATGCCAAAGCAGCCCAAGCAGAAATCGGCCTGCCGTTGATTATCCGTCCGTCCTTTACCCTTGGCGGGCAAGGCGGCGGCATTGCCTACAACCTGACCGAATTCGAAGACATTATTCGCTCTGGCTTGGCGGCATCCCCGGTCCATGAAGTTCTGGTCGAAGAATCGGTTCTGGGCTGGAAAGAATATGAGATGGAAGTCGTCCGCGACAAAAACGACAACTGCATTATCGTGTGCTCCATCGAAAACATTGACCCCATGGGCATCCACACAGGCGACTCGATCACCGTTGCCCCGGCTATGACCCTGACCGACAAAGAATATCAGATCATGCGGAATGCCTCTATTGCATGCCTGCGTGAAATCGGCGTCGAAACCGGTGGCTCCAACGTGCAATTTGCCGTCAATCCGCAGGATGGTCGCCTCGTTGTCATTGAAATGAACCCGCGTGTATCCCGGTCATCGGCATTGGCATCCAAGGCCACAGGCTTCCCGATTGCTAAGGTTGCGGCAAAACTTGCCGTTGGTTACACCCTTGATGAACTGATGAACGATATCACCGGGGTGACCCCGGCATCGTTCGAACCGACCATCGATTATGTGGTTACCAAAATCCCGCGCTTTACCTTTGAAAAGTTCCCGGACACCGACCCACTGTTGACCACATCGATGAAATCTGTCGGTGAAGCCATGTCCATCGGTCGGACCTTTGCCGAAAGCCTGCAAAAAGGTTTGCGGTCCATGGAAACCGGGCTGGACGGCCTGAACGAAGTGGAAATTCCGGGCACAAACAGCGACAACCCCGCCGCTGTTCGCGATGCCGTGCGTAAGGTTCTGACCGAACCGCGCCCGAACCGCATTCTGACCATTGCCCAAGCCTTCCGCCATGGCCTGTCATTGGAAGAAATTCAGATGGCCTGCGCCTACGACCCATGGTTCCTTGAGCAAATCAAGTCCATCGTCGATATGGAAGCAGACCTGATTGCCAACGGCCTGCCGCAAAATGCGCAAAAAATGCAACAGGTCAAAGCCATGGGCTTCTCGGACACCCGCATTGCCCAATTGACCAAACGCACCATGCAGGACACCCGTTTCCGCCGGGATGTGCTGAACGTATCGCCGGTATTCAAACGCATTGATACCTGTGCCGCAGAATTCCCGTCAAAAACCCCGTACATGTATTCCTGTTACGAGGGCAATGGCCTGATGCCTGCGGAATGTGAAGCTGAGGTTTCGGAAAAATCCAAAATCATGATTTTGGGTGGCGGCCCGAACCGCATCGGTCAAGGCATCGAATTTGACTACTGCTGCGTCCACGCCGCATTTGCCCTGTCCGCTGTCGGCTATGAAACCATTATGGTCAACTGTAACCCGGAAACCGTTTCCACGGACTTCGATACATCTGATCGTTTGTATTTCGAACCGCTGACCGAAGAAGATGTCATCAGCATCGCGAAAAAAGAGCAAAGCAAGGGCTACCTGAAAGGGGTTATCGTTCAGCTGGGCGGTCAAACTCCCTTGAAATTGTCCAAGGCATTGGAAGCCGCCAACATCCCGATCCTCGGCACGTCCCCGGACGCTATTGATGTGGCTGAAGACCGCGAGCGGTTCCAAGAATTGTTGCAACGTACGAACCTGATGCAGCCGCACAACGGCACCGCACGCACGGCAGAAGAAGCCCGTAAAGTTGCGACGGAGATCGGCTATCCGGTTGTGATCCGCCCGTCTTATGTGCTTGGTGGGCGCGCGATGCGGATTGTTCACGATGAAAATGGCCTGAACGAATACATTGCCACCGCCGTCCACGTGACTGGGGACAACCCGGTTCTGATCGACAGCTACCTACAAGACGCCATTGAGGTTGATGTGGATGCGATCTCTGACGGCACCGATGTGTTTGTCGCCGGGATCATGCAACACATTGAGGAAGCAGGCATCCACTCTGGTGACTCGGCCTGCTCCCTGCCGCCGTACTCCCTGTCCCCGACATTGATCGAGGAAATGAAACGTCAAACCCGCCTACTGGCAAAGGAACTGCAAGTCATCGGCCTGATGAATATCCAGTTCGCCATCAAGGATGAGGACGTATACCTGCTGGAGGTCAATCCGCGGGCTTCCCGGACTGTGCCGTTTGTTGCCAAAGCCACCGGCCTGCCTGTTGCCAAAATCGCATCGCGCGTTATGGCTGGTGAAAAATTGGCCGACTTTAACCTGACCGAAGGCATGCCGAACTATGTGGCGGTTAAGGAAGCTGTCTTCCCGTTCAGCCGCTTCCCCGGCGTTGATATTTTGCTCGGCCCGGAAATGAAATCCACTGGTGAGGTTATGGGCATTGACCGTGACTTTGGTCGCGCCTATGCCAAGGCACAATTGGGTGCTGGGTCTAAGCTGCCGTTGCAGGGCCAGGTCTTCATCTCGGTCAAAGATCACGATAAACCGCGTGCCATTGAACTTGCAAAAGACCTGATTGCCCTTGGTTTTAAGGTTTGTGCAACCCGTGGCACAGCCAAAGCCATGCAAGATGCCGGACTTGAAATTGCCGTCGTCAACAAGGTGATGGAAGGACGGCCCAACATTGTCGACCAAATCCTGTCCGATGGAGTGCAGTTGATCATCAACACGACGGACAGCGCAATTTCAGTTGCTGACAGCTTCTCGATTCGCCGCACGGCCCTGACACAGGGCATTGCCTACACCACGACCATCACCGGGGCACAGGCTGTCATTGCCAGTATCCGTGCCCTAAAGACAGAAGGTCTTGAAGTTCAATCGCTGCAGGAGTATTTTGATCCTTCGTTGCCGACGATCTAATGCGCGGCGTACAGCGTCGCATGATCGATTAATGAAGGCATATACTCCTCCTGACACGTTTGAGGGTTCCCAGCATGGAGAAGTTCCCCATGACTCCAGACGGTTTTATCCGTCTGGAAGAAGAGTTGAAGTATCTGAAAGGTACAGCGCGCCCGGAGGTAATCTCCGCAATTGCCGAAGCTCGCGAGCACGGTGATCTGTCGGAAAACGCCGAATATCACGCTGCGCGCGAACGCCAGAGCTTTATTGAAGGTCGAATCAAGGAATTGGAAGACCTGACCAGCCGTGCACAGATCATCGATATTTCGAAGATGACTGGGGATGAAGTCCGCTTTGGTGCGACCGTTTTGGTGGCTGACGAAGACACGGATGAAGAAAAGCAATACCAAATTGTCGGCGCACATGAAGCCGACATTAAAGCTGGTCGGATTTCCATTGAATCACCGTTGGCAAAAGCCTTGATTGGCAAAACCGAAGGTGATTCCGTTGATGTTGCCGCCCCTGGAGGCCGCAAGTCCTATGAAATCATTTCTGTGAAGTTCGTCTAACACGTTAGAAGAACAACAGAACCACACAGATGCGACGTTGGAAATTACTCCAGCGTCGCTTTTTTTATGCAAACAATCCTGCGAATGACTTTTATTATCATAAAGAGGCCCCATTTACTCATGTAACCATAGAGCCAAAAAGAAGCTCTCTCATTCATGTGCTCTTCAGGAGACGCAATATGAGTATAAAAACAAAGTCACCCCTGACTGGTGTCGCGCGTACATTTCAGGACGACCAGTTAATCGTCACCAAAACCGACCCCAAAGGCATCATCACCTACGCCAATCGGACCTTCGTCGATATCAGTGGATACACGGAAGCAGAGCTGCTTGGTAAGCCACACAACATGATCCGGCATCCAAAGATGCCAAGGGCTGTGTTTAAACTGCTGTGGGATCGCCTGAAGGCTAATGAAGAAATATTTGCCTTTGTCTGTAATCGCTGCAAGAACGGCGACCATTATTGGGTTCTGGCACATGTCACACCCAATTTTGATGCACACGGCACTGTTCTGGGCTTCCACTCCAGTCGCCGAAATGTCTCAGACAAAACCCTTGAAGTCATAGAGCCGCTTTATCAAAGGCTGCACGACATTGAAACTCAAGAAGCTGATCGCAAGGTTGCGCTTGAGAATTCGGTGAATGCTCTCCACGACGAAATCCAACGTCTTGGCTACGCATCCTATGACCGTTTTGTTCTGGCACATGGACGCTGATATGGAGGCCATCATGACAAAGACAATCAAACATCAGGCCCGAAAAGGCAGCCGCTTGCTGACTGCTGCCGTTGCGATCCTTGTTGCGTGCGGTTTGATCACGACCTTCACCAGCATTCGATCAGCTCAGGATCAAAAAGCCAGCCTTGACTATCGGCATCAGGTCATCGCCCCACTGGAAACGTCGGCACAAACCACAAGAATTCACATTCTACAAATTCATCAGAACTTGGTGACGGTATCCGCATCCCGCGCACAAGACGGTATTGACCAAGGTTTCGCCAACGCAAAGGCTCTCACGGCGCAAGTTGCAACGGAAATCGCAAATATCAAAAAGATCAGTGAAAGGCTGCACCCAATCGATGCTGCCGTTATTGACGAGCACCTTGCCAAATTCAATGCGGCACTGCCCGGTTTCCTGACCATCGGCGATACAATGGCAAATGCCTATGTCCAGCTTGGCCCCACCGGGGGCAATGCTGAGATGAAGCAGTTCAGTGACACGTCTGATGCTCTCATCGCTCATATTGATGAGATATTGAAGCATGTTGACCTTATCAGCGAACATGAATTTGACGATGACATTGCTGCTGCGTTTCAATCTGCCCTGTATGCAAAAATCAGCATCGGGGGCATCGTTGTCGCCGCCCTATTGTCATTTGCCATGCTGCTTATCATCAGTCGCCGCGTAAATACGGTTGCCGAACAAATCAGCGTCAGCAACACAGTTATTTCAAAAGCAGCCAGCGGGGACTTAAATCGACGCGTCCTATGCATCAATAGAAATGATGACTTTGGTGAGCTTTTACACAACATCAATAACCTTCTGGACGCAGCCGAAGCATTCGCAAAAGAAGCCGGTGCCGTCATGTATGCCGCCCAGAAAAAGAACTTTTATCGGATTATCCCGGAACGGGGTCTACAGGGTGAATACGCTGGCTATGTCAGTACATTCAACACCGTCATGAAGGAAATGGAAGACCGTCACGAAGAGACCCTTGGTTTCGCCCAATCCAATGTTCTGCCTGCGGTGGATGTGGTGTCCATTAAAGGAAGCGAGCTTCGGCAAAACGCAGAAGAAATGATCAAAGTTGCCCAAAGTTCTTTGGAAAACAGTGTCACGGTCGCGGCTGCGGCAGAGCAAGCCACCCAAAGTGTGCAGACCGTTGCCGCCGCTGCGGTCGAGCTGAATGCATCAATTAACGAGATTAACCGACAGGTGGCTGATGCCAATTCCATGGTACAGCAGGCCGTCAGTGAAGCCAAAACCACCAATGAAACCGTTAAAGGCCTGAACCGGGCGGCTCAGTCCATTGGTGAAGTGGTGGAGTTAATCCAGAACATTGCCAACCAAACCAACCTGCTGGCTCTCAATGCCACCATTGAAGCCGCCAGAGCCGGTGACGCGGGCAAAGGCTTTGCCGTTGTCGCCAACGAGGTCAAAAACCTTGCGACCCAAACTGCACGAGCAACCGAAGACATCACCAATCAGGTTAAAGAAATGCAGGAGGCAACCAACAGCAGCACGCAGGCAATTGAAAGCATCACCAATATGATCATGGCGATTGAAACCAATATCAGTGCTGTCGCAGAAGCAGTTGCAGGCCAAGATCAGGCAACTGCGGAAATTTCCCATAGCGTGCAGGAGGCCGCAGCCGGAACTCAGGATGTTTCCTCCAATACTGCATTGGTCAGTGAAGCTGCACGCAATACGGAGAACATGGCCAACATGGTTCTGAGTGTCGCCAGTGACCTTTCCGCCAACGCCGAAACTCTGTCCGGTGACGTGGCGACCTTCGTCTATAAGCTGAATGAATAGCATCCATAACACCCATAAAAAAAAGCCGTTGCAATGCAGCGGCTTTTTTCAATGTGTAAGGTGTTACTCAGCGTCACCGACATCAACAGCGACCGGAACACCCGGCTCCTGTTTCGAGGCCCGAATGGCCAAAGATGTGGTGACATGGCCCACATTCGGGGCCGCCGTCAGACGCACGGTCAAAAACCGCTGATAATCATCCCAATCCCGGGCCACGACCTTCATCAAGAAATCGGTTTCCCCGGCCAGCATGTAACATTCACGCACTTCCGGCCATTCCTTGGTCAGGCTTTCAAATGCGATCAAGTCGGCTTCGGCATGAGAATTCAGTGCGACCTGTGCAAACACAGTCACATTGTACCCCAAGGCAGACGGATCAATGGCAGCATGATAGCCGCGAATGATCCCGGTCTCCTCAAGTGCACGAACCCGCCGCAAACACGGAGGCGCCGAAATGCCGGCATTTCGCGCCAAATCCACGTTGGTGATACGACCGTCGGCTTGTAGATCTGCCAGTATCTGACGATCTACGCGATCTAGTTTTACGCGTTGCATGAGTCCTGTAGCTTTCCTGTTTCCCGGTAATTTTACGGGTCTACTCTTGAAATTTTATTACTGGTTTTCACGAGTGAACGCAATGGAAATAGACTCCGAATACTGCTCCCTGTTGCAGGAATTCGGTTTTTTCGATTATTCCCATAGGAAAAATCCGGCTATTTGATACATATTTACTCTTCCCTTTCCCGGATAAAATCAGCATGCTTAGCAGCGAATTCAGAGCAGTTCCAAACTGCAATCAAACAAACACACCGTACCTGTAAAAACCTGAGAATCGGAGATGTATAATCATGGCTGAAGATATCTGTATCCCCTGCGGCACCCTTGTTGGCAAACCGGCCCCGGATTTCACCGCTCCGGCTGTTCTGGGCGACAATGACATTCGCGAAGATTTTAACCTGAAGGACTACCTGCAAGGCTCCTACGGCTGGGTGTTTTTCTACCCGCTCGACTTTACCTTTGTGTGCCCGTCCGAAATTCTGGCCCACGACCACCGTTTGCCGCAATTCGCGGAAAAGAACTGTAAAGTTGTCGCCGTCAGCGTTGATTCCCACTTCACCCACTTGGCATGGAAAAACACACCAACCAAAGAAGGTGGCTTGGGGCAAGTTCAATTCCCGATGGTCGCCGACTTGAACAAGCAGATTTGTCGCGATTACGGCATTCTGATGGACGAATCGGTTGCTCTGCGTGCGTCTTACCTGATTGACAAAAACGGTATCGTTCGCCACCAAACCGTGAACGATTTGCCGCTGGGTCGCAACGTGGACGAAGCCCTACGCATGGTTGATGCCCTGCAATTCCATGAAGAATACGGCGAAGTCTGCCCTGCTGGCTGGAACAAAGGGGATAGCGGCATGAAAGCCGACCCGAAAGGTGTTGCCGAATACCTTTCTGAACACGCAGAAGCCCTGTAAGGCGTCTGCCCACATTTCCCGTCACCCGGTTCGACACGGATCGGGTGGCGGTTGTCATTGCGTACTTGACCGAGGTTGCCTATCCTACCCCCGGAAATTACACTATATACCTCACGTATGTAGAAACTGACCGGGCATTTGCACGCCCTTTCCCTACCGCAATCGAAAAGACCCTGAGAGAGAGACACCATGGCTACCCATTCCACCAAGGTTCTGATTATCGGCTCCGGGGCTGCTGGCCTGACTGCCGCCATTTATGCCGCCCGCGCCAACCTGAACCCGATCCTTGTCGCCGGCCTGCAACCGGGCGGTCAGCTGACCCAAACCACGGATGTAGAAAACTTCCCCGGTTTCCCCGATGGCACGCAAGGCCCGGAACTGATGCAAAACATGCAGGCTCAGGCCGAGCGAGTCGGGACAGAATTCCTTTACGACATTATCACCGAGATCGACACGTCCAAACGTCCATTCCGCTGCATTGGTGATGGTGGGGACGAATACATTGCCGACACGGTTATTGTCGCAACCGGCGCAACCGCCCGCTGGCTTGGCTTAGATAGTGAGGATAAATTCAAGGGCTTTGGCGTTTCTGCCTGCGCCACTTGTGATGCGTTCTTCTTCCGCGGCAAAGATGTATGCGTTATTGGCGGCGGCAACACCGCCGTTGAGGAAGCCATCTTCCTGACCAACCACGCCAACTCCGTTACCTTGATCCACCGTCGGGATGAGCTGCGCGCGGAAAAGGTCTTGCAGGAGCATATGTTCAACAACCCCAAAATCACCGCGGTCTGGGACTCGGTTGTTGAAGAAGTTCTTGGTGATGAAAACCCGCTGAACGTAACCGGACTTAAAGTGAAAAACGTAAAAACCGGTGAAGTCTCCGAAATTAAAACTGACGGCGTATTTGTCGCGATCGGTCACACGCCGAACACCACCATATTCAAGGGTATTCTGGATATGGATGATGAGGGCTACCTGATCACCAAACCAGATTCCACCGCAACCAACGTACCAGGGATTTTTGCCGCTGGTGACGTGCAGGACCGCATCTTCCGTCAGGCCATCACCGCTGCCGGGACCGGGTGCATGGCTGCACTTGAAGCCGACAAATTCCTTTTGGATAACTAAAATCAGGCATCTTTCCCGCACTCACGCGGAAAAATTGCAGGAAACCAAACAGCCACGGCAGGATACCCTTGCCGTGGCTGTTTATTTAACATTATGCTTGTTTTTCAAGTTTCTTAGGGAGGGGGCAGCCATGTCTTCGCGTCGCTCGGCCAAAATGGACTGGGACAAATTACGCATTTTTCATGCCGTCGCCGAAGCCGGCAGTTTCACTCATGCGGGTGAAGTCCTGAACCTGAGCCAATCTGCGGTCAGCCGCCAAATCAGCGCACTGGAAGAAAGCCTGAAAATATCCCTATTCCACCGCCATGCGCGCGGCTTATTGCTGACGGAATCCGGCGAGGACCTTTACACCACCGTGCATGATGTCTTTGCCAAACTGGCAATGGCTGAGGCTCGCCTGACCGAGAGCAAACTCCGACCGGAAGGACCGTTTAAAATCACCACGACAGTTGCGTTCGGCAGTATGTGGTTGGCCCCCCGCATCAAGGAATTCATCGAACAATACCCGGAAATTCAGATGTCCGTGATTCTGGATGACTCGGAACTGGATTTGGCAATGCGTGCTGCAGATGTTGGCATCCGCTTCAAAGCCCCGCATCAACCCGACTTAATTCAGCGCAACCTGTTCACCGTTATCTACCGCCTGTATGCATCACAGGAATACTTGGACAAATACGGTACGCCACACAACCCGACAGACCTTGATAAACACAATATCGTAATTTATGGCGACGACACCCGACCTCCAGTTGACAACATGAATTGGGTGCAAACTTTCCAAAGTGCCAATATCGGTGGACGCAAACCAATTCTACGCATCAATAACGTCTATGGCATTCTGCAAACCCTGCACAGTGGCCTTGGGATCGGTGCCTTGCCGGATTATTTCACACCAGAAGACAAAGGTCTGGTCCGAGTGCTGCCAGAATTGGAAGGCCCGTCATTTGACGCATATTTTGTCTACCCGCAAGAAATGCGTCATTCCAAGCGCGTCGGCGTATTCCGGGACTTCCTTCTCAAGAAAATCGCTGAGAACGCATAATTATTCTAAACTATTAGCTATGATTACGTAATTTATGCCATGCGCAAATTGCATATCAAAGCTGACAAAATCAAGGTGGTTCATACGTGCGCATTTCCGTAAATAAGGGCCATCAAGTTAACGTGTTTAGGCACGAATTTGTATGACAGCCCGCAACAGCTGTGTTTATGTTGTATGGTCGATGAAAGTCGACTACCTCAGGGCCAATTTTTTGGTCCTACGTCACTCCTTGACGTGAAGCCTCCCTGTTTTGACTTTACCCCCGGGCTTGTCCCGGGGGTCTTTTTTTGACCGCCATCGGGCAGATGCTTGAGGCATCCGCAGGGGATTGTTATGATTCATCGCATGACAGCAACACCGGATCATCATTCCCGCCATCAAGCCCGTCTTAAGGCTGTCAGGCGGGCACGCTGGAAACAGCGCTTGCGCAAAATTCTGATTTTGCTGGCACTGCTTATCATTGCCGGGCCGCCTCTTGGGCTTTGTATGTTCCGCAGCATTAATCCACCGGGCACCCCCCTTATGACTTTGCGATCCTTGGAGGGAACTCCGATCCAGCAAGAATGGGTTGATCTGGCTGATATATCCCCCCATTTGCGTGCCGCCGTCATTGCCGGGGAAGATAACCTGTTTTGTACCCATTATGGCGTGGATGTGGACTCGCTAACCTATGCATATTGGGCATGGCGTGACGGCAAGCCTGCGGGTGGCGCATCGACCATTTCCATGCAAACGACCAAAAACCTGTTTCTGTGGCTTGGTCGGACCCCCGCCCGTAAGCTGATTGAACTGTACGGAACTGCTTGGATGGAGGTGCTATGGCCCAAGCACAGGATTATGGAGGTCTACCTCAACATTGCAGAGTGGGGACCGGGGATTTTCGGAGCCGAAGCCGCAGCGCAATACTATTTTAAGAAACCCGCAGCCAAGTTAACGCGGGTTGAAGCATCCCGACTTGCCGCGATTTTGCCCAACCCGCTGAATTTGTCCCCGGTCAAGTACAGCCCGCAGGTCTGGAGCAAAGCCAGAACTCTGCGCAAACGGATGCGGAATTTGGGCACGTACCGCTTTGCCTGTGTTGGCGGCAAAGAATAACCTTGCCGATCAGATGCCTATAGCATCTCCGGCAACGTGGATAACGTGTACCCGTCCTCAGCCAATCCGGTACGAATGGCATTGGCTGTTGCCAAGGCCTCCAAACCATCACCATGGACACAGATGCTGTGAACAGGTGTATTCAGCTTGCCGCCACTGAGCGGGAACAGGGCTTGCTCCCGCACCATACGCAAAACATGGCTCAAAGCCGCATCCGGTTGGTGGATCATGGCACCCGGCAAATTACGCGGTGTCAATTGCCCATCAGGGCCGTAGGTTCTATCCGCAAAGACTTCTATCGCCACGTTCAATCCGGCTTTTTCCCCTTGCCATGCCATTGCTGACAAAGCCGGAGCCAAAAAGATCAAATCCTTATCAACCGCAGCAATCCCACGTGCGATGGCCTCTGCCAAGCTATCGTCAACCGCAGCCATGTTGTTCAACGCGCCATGGGGTTTCACATGTGTGACCTTACCCCCGGCGGCGGCGGCAACTGCCTGCAACGCGCCAATCTGAACAATGACCAAGGCTTCGACTTCAGTCGCCGACATCACCATTTTGCGGCGTCCGAACCCCTGCAAGTCAGGAAAACCGGGATGCGCGCCAATACTGACGCCATTGTCGATTGCTAGACCGACGGTTTCGCGCATAACCAAAGGGTCTCCGGCATGGAAACCACATGCGATATTGGCAGACGCCACGACCTCTAGCATCGCCGCATCATTACCGATGGTGTACGCGCCAAAGCTTTCGCCCATATCCGCATTTAGGTTAATCCGGGTCGTCATTGTTTACTTGTCCTCTACTTATACCAATTTCATCAGCCAACAGAGGCCGCAACGGATACCCAAGCGGTCATATTGCTTTCCAAAAGTCGCAGGGCTGCCTCTGCGTCCCCCACACTGACCCGTTGGAAGGAAACCTCTGACCCCGGTTTCAATCGGGCAAATCGGGGCAAATCTGCTGATATTACTGTGCCGATTTTGGCATACCCGCCCACGGTTGCCCGGTCACAGAGCATGACAATCGGCTCCCCACTTCCCGGCACCTGAATGGAACCGTGCGCCATGGCATCGGAAACAATATCTGCTGTCCGTCCCTTCGCAAAGGTCAAAGGGTCACCGACAAGGCGCTTTCCCATGCGATCCGACTGTGGCGAAACCTTAAAGGTCTGAGAGAAGAACCGTTCTATGCCATCGTCGTCAAAGAAATCAGCCTGCGGGCCAAGAACAACCCGCAGCGGCGTTCCTGTGGACGGCTCCAGCGGGGCAGAAGCCCACGCCCGATCCGGTTGCGGTGCCTCATGCATTTCCCCGATCACCAGCACATCTTTGTCGCGAACCGGGCGACCTTCGAAACCACCGAACTTACCGCGGACATAGGTAGAGCGACTGCCCATTACCTCCGGCACATCGATGCCGCCAGCGAAACAAATATAGCCGACGGCCCCGTCCGTGGTCATACCAACGGTCAGACGATCACCGGAGTGCAACGTCAAAGACCGCCAGCCCGGCACACTCAATCGCGTTCCATCGGCCTGTGTCCATAGGGCATCACTGCCCATCAAGGCCACTTGCACCGAACCTTCAATCACCTGAAAATCCGGGCCAAGCACCCAATATTCCAGTGCCGCAGCATTCCCTGCGTTGCCCAGCAACAGATTCCCCAACTGGAACCGATAACGATCCGCCGCCCCGGCGGTCGGCACACCGAATTGTTGATAGCCATAACGACCAAGGTCTTGCACCGTCGCCAATGGCCCGGCACGCAGAAATTCAATCCGAGCCATGATTACGCCTCCGCCTGCAAGGTTTGCACATCAAAAGTCCCGGCATCAATTTTTGCCTTAAGGGCATGGTAATCATCGGCAGAGATCGACTGGAACCGGACACTGTCACCGGGTGACAGGAACGTAGGCGGCGACGCGAGGGGATCAAACATGGGCACCGGGCATCGCCCAATCAAATGCCAGCCCCCCGGACTTTCCAAGGGGTATACGGCGGTGATATCCCCGGCAATGGCAACTGAGCCTGCCGGGACTGCCGTGCGCGGATCGGTCCGACGCGGGAACCTGAGCGGTTCAGGAACGGAGCCCATATAGGCAAATCCCGGCACAAACCCAAGGATATAAATCGTAAAATCTGTCGTCGTGTGCAGTCGTACAACATCCGCCGGAGCCATGTTTGCCCGCTCGGCAATATCCTGCAAATCCGGGGCGAAATCCGGTTCATAACATGCGGGTAAAATCCAGCGACGACCATGACTTGCAGCCTTGGCAGAGACCCGAAGAAACGGCGTCAACAAGCCATCCAATTCGGTCCGTGACGTTTGCTGCGGATTATAATGCACCGCCAAAGCCCGAAAGGATGGAACCAGTTCGACTACGCCCGGCAGCGCCCCGGCAGCTCTTTGTTCTTCAAGTGCCGCATAAACAGCCATAACCCGTGCATTGATTTCCGGCGAAATCTCATCACCGAACTCAAGCGAAACAGCAGAGTCCCCAAGGGTCTCTATACGCGGGGCAAAACCCATTAACCTATACTCACATGGCTACGAAAGAAAAATTCATCTCAATTCATAGCGAAAGGCGCAATAAACGGCAAGGCCGCCGCACTCAAAAGCAAGTCCCGACCAATCTGCCCGACCCATTTGCGAAAACCTTTATCGTCCGGCGATGCCGATGCCTTAATCGACCCACGCACTTCCGAATACAAGGTGTCATCAACACAGAACACGGCAACCACCCGGATCGGGTCCACCGTTTCCGTCGTAATCTCAACATTTGCCTCACACAGGGCATTGCCGGGCTGACTTTCCAAGGCCCCCATCGCCAGCACCACACGGTACTTCGGATTCCCGGCGACAGCAGGGTCAGTCGTAAATTCAAGATCACGGATGCGAGGAACCGCCCGCTTCAATTCTTCTGTAATCACCGTGTCCAAATGTTGTTCACCAGTGACAAACGGATTGCCATGCACTTGGACCAACACCGGACCCTTCATGCTGGCATCCTGCAGAATGCTGACCATATCCTCATGGCGGCGATAGACTTGCTGTGTCGTCGGTGCGCCTTCACAAGCCGCCACAACCGTTGAAACAACAGCCAATCCGGCTCCAAGAATTTTTTTAAACATTATCTGCCTCCGTAACTATCGTGGACTCAGCCTACCACCTTCGCATGGTTCGGGGTATACTCTGTGTATTCCACTGGCTTTATTATGGAAGAGGACAAGCGTCATGCCGATCCGAAGCCTGTTATTGTGCCTGCAAGACAAAGACCCGTTTCTTGCCCCCGGTGCTCCCCCGGATGCCTTAATTGAAATTGCCGAGGCGCTGGAGGATATGGATGCTCCGGCCCTGCCCGCTGACTTTGCCCTGTTCCTACGTGAAACCAACGGTTTTGTCTGGAACGGCATCCAAATTTTCGGCGCCGTTGAAATCATTATTGAAAAGCCGCGCGCCATCGTCCCGGCCTTGCCTGCGGTCAATGACAGTTATGCCAGCAGCCTTTCCGAAATGCGTGATCGTCTGTTATTGGGCCGTTCAGAAGACGACCTGTATGTTTACGATTCACGAGCAAGCGAATACTGGATTTTGGACCGTCACGGGCTTGAAGCCGTGGACAGGTTCCCAAGCTTCCTTGATCTTCTACGACAAGTAATTGAAGAACGTCGTTAATCACTCGATATTAACTTTTATGACTGTATCCTAAATCAGTTTGCAAATCTTTTGAATGGATTGGAAACGACCATGCGCTATCTGGTTACCGGCGGTGCCGGATTTTTGGGGTCTCACTTATGTGAACGGTTGCTGGCAGACGGACACGAGGTTCTGTGCGTAGACAACTACTATACCGGCAGTCGGCAAAATATCCGTCACCTGATGGATAATCATGACTTTGAAGTCATGCGCCATGATGTGACGTTCCAGTTGTTTGTTGAAACGGACCGTATTTTCAATCTGGCCTGCCCGGCGTCTCCGGTGCATTACCAGAACACCCCGGTGCAAACCACCAAGACCAGCGTCCATGGCGCCATCAACATGCTTGGCCTTGCCAAGCGTCTGAATGCCCGCATTTTTCAGGCCTCTACCAGTGAGGTCTATGGCGACCCACAGGTTCACCCGCAAACTGAAGACTATTGGGGCAACGTCAACCCGACCGGTATCCGGGCCTGTTACGATGAAGGCAAACGCTGCGCCGAAACCCTGTTCTTTGATTACTGGCGACAGCATAGATTGCAAATCAAGGTCGGACGCATATTCAATACCTATGGTCCGCGCATGCACCCCAATGATGGGCGTGTGGTGTCAAACTTCATTATGCAGGCTCTGCGAGGCGAAGACATCACCATATACGGCGACGGTCAGCAAACCCGCTCGTTCTGCTATGTGGATGATTTGATCGAATCTTTTGTTCGCTTTATGGACAGCCCGGCGGACATGACCGGCCCGGTTAATCTGGGCAATCCCAATGAGTTTACTATCCGCGAACTGGCAGAAACCGTGATTGAACTGACCGGGTCCACATCCAAGTTGAAACGCATGCCATTGCCCGAGGACGACCCCAAATGCCGCCGCCCAGACATCAGCCTTGCCAAAGAAAAACTTGGCTGGGAGCCGAAGGTCCAGTTGCGGGAAGGATTGCACCACACCATTGCTTACTTTGACGATCTATTGAAAACCGGCGAAATCAAGCTGCGTGAGACTGTATAAGCAGCCTCACTCTGTTACGGCGCAGCGGGCTTCGACCTCAGCACACAGCATGTGGTAAATTGGTGTGTGAATTTCCTGAATGTGCGGCGTGCCGACAACAGTGGGACACAGCACCACATCACAAACATCCGCCATCTTGCCCCCGGTATTTCCGGTCAGGGCGATGGTGGTCATGCCCATATCGTGCGCCTTATCAATAGCTTTCAGAATATTGCCGGAATTCCCGCTGGTGGAGATCGCCAACAAAACCCCGCCTTCCTGACCGAAGGCCTCGACTTCCCGTGCAAAAACATCAGAAAAATCAATATCATTACCCCATGCAGTCATGGTTGCAGCCACACTACCCAAGGCAATTACATTTAATGCTTTCCTGTTCAGCAGGAAGCGGGCAACCAATTCACCAGCAATATGTTGGGCATCTGCCATGGACCCACCGTTGCCGCAAACCAGTACCGGCTTACCATCCTGCAACGCCGCTACGATCATATCTACGGATTGGCTAAACGCCTTATCCAGATCATCGGTTGCGGCCTGACGCATGGCATCGGCACATGCGTTCAAATATTGGCTCAGGCTGTGCTTGGTCATCAACAGAGGTTCCTTACTGACGGGCCCCATCAGGCGCGCCCGTACACATCATCAAATCGTTCGATATCGTCTTCGCCCAAATATGCCCCGGATTGGACTTCAATCAAGCGTAAAGGGATTTTTCCCGGATTATGCAGGCTGTGCAACTCTCCGATCGGAATAAAAATAGACTGATTTTCATATACCATAACCGTATCTGCTCCCTTACGTACTTCTGCCGTTCCCTCAACCACGACCCAATGCTCTGCGCGATGGTGGTGACGTTGCAACGACAAACGACAGCCCGGATCAACCGTGATTTCTTTAACCAGAAACCGTTCGCCCGCATCAACAGTTTTGTACGTTCCCCACGGACGATGCACCAACAGCGGCAATTCAGCTTCTTCACGCCCTGATGCCTGCAAACGTTTGACCACCCGCGACACATCCTGCACCCGATCCTTATGGGCGACCAGCACCGCATCCCCGGTTTCAGCAATCACAAGGTTGTCCACACCAACAGCGGTTACCAGACGTTCCTCTGCGCGGACATAACAATCACGGCTGTCTTCCAAAACCACATCACCGATGATGGCGTTGCCGTCTGCGGTTTTTTCGGCACGATCCCACAGTGCCGACCATGCACCAATGTCATTCCAGCCGATATCCGCCGGAACCACCACCGCCGTATCCGTCCTTTCCATCACCGCCACATCAATCGGCAAAGATGGAGCCGCCGCAAATGCCGTTTCGTCCAGCAATTCAAAGTCCAAATCCCGGCGACGATGCTGCGCAGCATTCATTGCTGCCGCCGCAATTTCAGGCTCAAATGTATTCATGGCGGATAAAATTGCATCGGCGCGGAACAAAAACATGCCACTGTTCCATGCGTACGTCCCAGCATCCAGGTACTGCTGTGCGGTTTTTCTATCCGGCTTTTCGACAAAGCGCGAAACATGGTAGCCATCCCCACAGGAAGCACCCTGACAGATATAACCATATCCGGTTGCCGGGTGATCCGGGGTTATCCCAAACAGCACCAAGTGTCCCTTGTCTGCCAAGGGGACACCGTTCTCAATCATGGTGTGAAACGCCGGAACATCGTCAATTACGTGATCCGATGGCAGGACCAGCATCAGCGCAGATGGGTTATCCTCCGCCACGACCGCCGCAGCGGCGGCAATGGCAGCCGCCGTGTTGCGTCCCAGTGGCTCCAGCAGAATGGCCTTTGGCGTCACCTGCAAAGACCGCACCTGTTCCGCCAACAAGAAACGGTGCTCCCGGTTACTGACAAACAGTGGCGCTGCAAACTTGTCCGTGGTCACTCGCATGACCGTATCTTGGATCAAGGTGCGAGAACTATCCAGTTTCAGAAATTGCTTCGGATGCGCCGAACGCGATACCGGCCACAGGCGGGACCCACTGCCACCGGACAAGATCACCGGGACAATCGTCGAAAGAATGCCATCTTGTTCCATACCACGCACCCTTTTGCTGTCAGTCAATTACCGACACAGGATAAGGCATAATCCTTAACGTTTTGACAGCAACCAGTTGACGGCATCTTGCAGATCATCCGCAACATAGTCAGCATGTGGCCCGGCGTTGGCTTCCTCTTTCAGCCCATATCCGGTACGAACAAGAATCGCGGTTGCGCCAATAGCCTTACCAAGCCCGACATCTGCCATTTTATCGCCAACCATGACACTGCGGGATAGATCAAGGCCCAACTCGGCAGCGGCCTTTTCTGCCAAATACGGCAGTGGTTTGCGGCAGACGCAGTCATCGGACGGGGCGTGAGGGCAAATGTAAATCCCATCCACGGCAACATCCTCATCCGCAAGCAGCTGATGGAAACGGTTATGGATTTCACCAAGGCGATCCATATCAAAATAGCCACGACCAATACCGGACTGATTGGTGATCACCACCAATGCATATCCGGCATCGCGCAAATTCCGCATGGCGACCGCTGCACCTGGAATCAATTCCATCTGATCCGGGTCCGACAGGTAATGACAATCCACGTTGATGGTCCCGTCACGATCAAGAAACGCGACGGGACGCAAAGCATCAACTGTCATGGGAAGACTCCTTGGTTTTCATGAACTGAACATCAGGGAACTCTTCTGTGGCCTTATCCAAATGCCATGCATTACGTGCCAGAAATACCGGCAAACCGTCATGGTCATCCGCCAAAGCCGCATTGTTGCTGTCAGCAAATTTTTTGAACTGCACCGCATTGTCACTGCGCACCCAACGTGCCGTGTACAGTTGCGTCGGTTCGAAAACTACCGGTATCCCATATTCCGTGCGGATCCGGTCCACCATCACATCGAACTGCAACGGCCCAACCACACCGACAATCCAATCCGCCCCCAAACGTGGTTTAAAGACGGCGGCGGCCCCTTCCTCTGCAAGCTGTTGCAAGGCTCGACCAAGATGCTTAGCCTTCAACGGGTCTTCGACCCGCGCCTTTTGCAGCAATTCCGGCGCGAAGCTCGGAATACCCACATAGCGCAAGTCCTCACCTTCGGTGAGGGCATCACCGATACGTAGGTTGCCGTGGTTGGGCACACCCAGAATATCACCAGCCCATGCTTCTTCCGCGACTTCCCGATCCTGCGCAAGGAACTGTACAGGGTTATGCAGGGTCAGCTGTTTGCCGGACCGGACGTGCTTGACCTTCATACCACGGGTAAATTTACCGGATGTCAGGCGAACA
>JAALLQ010000102.1_pt1 | contig 28804 bp, 31 predicted proteins | sample 7245921 | NCBI WGS metagenome assembly JAALLQ01 (sample SAMN13049200, study PRJNA578106) | oil field metagenome | isolation source: filtered produced water from oil reservoir B7 | place: USA:offshore Texas | collected 2016 | reverse complement strand
CATCTGTTGCCCGGGTTCATGTTGCGCTGCGGCGTGAGTTCCCGAATCTCCTGACTTTGATAGCTCCACGTCACGTGACCTGTGGTGATGACGTGGAAGCCAGCATTCGGGCCGAAGGGTTGACGCCCGCCCGCCGCAGTCGTGGCGAGCTACCGAACGCGGATACGGATGTGTATATTTGCGATACCATGGGCGAGATGGGTGTGTTCTATCGCGTCGCGCCGATCGTGGTTATGGGCAAGTCATGGATTGGGCAGGGTGGACAAAATCCGTTGGAGCCCGCACGCTTGGGCTGCGCCGTGTTGTTCGGGCCGCATATGAACAATTTCGGGATTATGGCATCCAGAATGGTGGAGCATGGTGCCGCGCGCCTGTTTGCTGATGAAGCCGACCTGACGACAGCAATTGCGGACTTGTTGCAGAACGATGGCAAGCGCAGACAAATTGCGCAGGCGGGGGAGGCCTTTGCTTCAACCGAGGCTGCGAGCGCAGACCGAATTCTGGAAGCTCTGCAACCGTATTTGACACACCTGACCGCTGAAAAGGGTTGCGAATGAAAGCCCCGGAATTCTGGCTAACGGATGGCCCGCTTGCCCGGTTGCTGGAACCTTTGGGCGCGGTGGTCGCAGCTGCCGGGGCGGTGCGACGGTGGACGTCGCGCCCATGGCAAGCTCCGGTTCCGGTATTTTGTATCGGCAACATCACCGTTGGCGGCACCGGAAAAACCCCTGTCGCACTTTGGCTTGGGCAATACCTGTTGGCACAGGGAATGTCTCCCGCCTATTTGTCGAGGGGATATGGTGGGACGTTGAAGGGCCCGCTTCAGGTTGACCCGACAGAGCACACGTCCTTGCACGTGGGGGATGAACCGCTGATGCTGGCTGGTGTTGCGCCCACTTGGATTGGATCGGATCGGGTTGCATCCGCCAAGGCAGCTATTGCTGCCGGGGCTGATTGTTTGATCCTTGATGACGGGTTTCAGAACCCTTCGCTAATGAAAACGGCATCTTTTGTGGTTGTGGATGGTGCCGTTGGGTTTGGCAATGGCAAGGTCATGCCTGCCGGACCATGCCGAGAGATTGTCCGGTACGGGCTACAGCGTGCCAATGCCATGATCCTGATTGGAGAGGATGCACAGCATTTGGCCCGAAAATATGCGGATGTCTTGCCTGTGTATCGGGCCTGTATGAAGCCGCGCGGCGATTTTGCCCGTCTGAACGGAGCCAAGGTTGTGGCTTTTGCCGGGATTGGTCGTCCCGGAAAATTTTTCCGCACGGTGGAGGATGTTGGGGCACGGATCGTCCATCGCATGGCTTTTGCCGATCATCACCCCTACACAGAAGCCGATATTCAGCCCATTTTGGATGAGGCGTATCGGCTGAAGGCAATCCCCCTAACCACGGAAAAGGATGCCATGCGTTTGCCGCCTGATCAAAGACAGCAGGTGGATGTTTTGGGGATTGAACTGGATTGGGGTGACGGGCAGGGACTTGCCCCCTATATTCAGGATTGTCTTCGTGCGCATTCCAATGCGCGAGTCTCATCATAATTTAGAGTGTTCGTTATGGCGTCGTGGTTACAGCGGTATATTGTTGATCCTGTCAGTGCAGGTTTGGCGTATGCGGTTTACTTTGCAGTACGGGTAATGCCCTTGGATATGGCATCCGCTGTCGGTAGTCGGATTGCCCGTACTATCGGCCCCATGCTGCCGGTTCATAAAATTGCCCGGAAGAACATTACTGCCGCATTTCCTGAAAAGACCGAAACCGAGGTCAATTCCATTCTTAATGGGATGTGGGACAATATTGGTCGTACATTTTTTGAATACCCGCATCTGTCCGATCTTTTGAAAAAGGGACGGGTTGAATTTGTTGGCAACGAGCACATTGAAAGTCTGCGGGATGATGGTATTCCCGGACTGATCTGGGGTGCCCATCTTGGCAACTGGGAACTGGTTCCTGCGAGTTCCGGTCATTGCGGTATGGCTTTGCATCGGATTTATCGCAAACCCAATAATCCGCATATTGATTGGTTATTCCGTGCGCATCGGGATTTCGTTCAGGGGGAACTGTTGCCAAAGGGCTCTGCCGGGGCACGCCGCACTATCAAAAATTTGAAAGAGGGCGGTCACCTTGGAATGCTGGTGGATCAAAAAATGAATGACGGTATTGCGGTGCCTTTTTTTGGTCGTCCGGCAATGACAGCCCCGGCGTTGGCAACATTTGCTTTTCGGTTTAAATGCCCGTTGGTCTCGGTTCGTGTTCTTCGTTTGGGTGGTGCCCATTTTCGGGTAGAGATGTCGCCCCCATATACATTTGAGGATACGGGTGATCGGGAGGCCGATGTCTTGACCGCGATGACCTCGGTGAACCGATGTATTGAGGATTGGATTCGTGCGTACCCCGAACAATGGTTCTGGGTGCATAGGCGTTGGCCAAAGACTGAGGTCCCGCCGCAAGGTTGATACAATAGTGATTGGATAAACCCAGATCGCGCAGCATTAAAGGAGACGAACATGGTTGCATTATCTCCACCCCTTGGTCCGTTTGGCATTGCCGCCCCAGATTTTGAACTCAAGGATGTTGTCAGTGGGCATACCCTTCGTCTTGCCGATGTGAAAGGTGATCGGGGTACGGTGGTCATGTTCATCTGTAACCACTGTCCATATGTGAAGGCTATTGTTGATCGTATAGTTCGGGATTGCCGGGAACTGGAAGCCCATGGCATCAAAACCGTTGCAATTATGGCTAATGATGTGGATGCCTATCCAGATGATGCGCCGGATAAAATGGTTGAATTTGCCAAGGCCAATGGTTTCACTTTTCCATATTTGTATGATGAAACTCAGGCCGTTGCCCGTGCCTATGGTGCGGTTTGTACACCGGATTTCTTTGGTTATGATGCGGAATTGAAGCTGTGCTACCGTGGGCGGTTTGATGAATCCCGCAATATGCCAGCCTCGCCAAAGGCCGATCGGGAGCTGTTTGAGGCCATGGTATCCGTGGCGGAAACCCAGACGGTGCCGGAAAACCAGACCCCGAGTATCGGCTGTTCAATCAAATGGAAACACCCGGCAGAGTAAAACTGTTAAGAAACTGATGGTTTGGGGGGCGTGTTGCCATAGACTTGTGCAGCAAGTCCCCCTATTGTGTTTCGGTTCAGTGCAGTGTATCAGCTGCATTGTCTGTCATTATTTCGCGTTCAATAGCCTAGGCCTGTCCATATGTCTGCCAAATCTGTCCAAGATTACAAAGCCTCCGAAGAAAAACGTCAGCGTGAACGGGAAGAAGCAGAGCAAAACAGCCTGTTTCGGGAAATTGATGATGACCTTCGCCACGAGAACTTATCCAATCTTTGGAGCCGATACGGCAAGCTCGTCATTGGTGGGGCGGTCGCCATTGTCATCGCCGTATCCGGTTATCAAGTGCATAACTACATGCAGGAAACCGAACGGCAGGAACAAGGTGCCGTTTTAGACAGTGCCTACACGGCGATTGAGAATGGCAAATCCGGCGAAGCAACCAAGTTTCTGGAGAGCCTGGAAGCAACGGGCAGTGCCGGATATCGCACTTTGGCCCGGTTAAAACAGGCCACGATGCTATTGGATCAAGGCAAAATTGCCGAAGGCCGTGGTAAGTTACAGGCCGTCAGTGCTGATGCCGATGTTCTGGCAGCGTATCGTGATCTGGCTGTTGTTCTTGACGCCATGGCTGGGTTGGATACGGACGCGCCGAGCAAGATTGAAGACCAGTTGGCCCCAATGACGGCTGCGGGGCACCCGTGGCGTCATATGGCTCTGCAGTTGACCGCATTGGCAGCGGCAAAAGCCGGGGAACCACAACGGGCTGCAGACGTGCTGAAAGATATTCTTGATGACCCGGATACCCTTCCGGCTCAACGACAAATGGCAAGCAACCTGCGGACTGTGTTCCTGCAGGATGCAAAAGCAAACACCAAGTCGGAATAAGAGGTTGGACATGCGTAAGGGATTAATTGCGGCGGTGGTGTGTGCCGGAGTTCTGTCCGGTTGCAGCGGTGATGACTGGTTTGGTGAACCCGATGCCCCGCCGCTTCCGGGGGACCGCCTCTCGGTTCTGGCACTGGAAAACCAGTTGAAACCGGATATTGCGGCAGATGAATTGAACATTGTGTTGCCCGCGCCGGAAACGAATGTGGATTGGCCGCAAACTGGCGGCTTGTCACATCATGCCATGGCCCATTTGCAGATTGCGGAAACCTTGACCCCGGTTTGGACTACGTCGATTGGCACGGCATCTGCCGATGAAAACCGGCTGCTGGCCTCGCCAGTGGTCGGGGATGGTCGAATTTATACAGTGGACTCGCTGGGACACGTTTCAGCCTTTGACGCCAATAACGGGGCGACGATTTGGCGCATGAATTTGACGCCGAAAGCCGATAAGGAAGGTGTGGTCCTCGGTGGCGGTTTGGCCTATGACAAGGGCCGTCTGTTCGCAACTACTGGGGTTGGCGAGCTTTGGGCTTTGCAGGCTGAAACCGGGAATTTTTACTGGAAGGCGACCATGGACGCGCCGATGCGTGCGGCTCCGACGGTCTACGGCGAACGTGTATTCGTTGTCACCGCTGATAACAAGGTGACGGCATTCTCGGCTCGTGACGGTAAAAAGCTGTGGGATTATGTCGGCGCGACCGAAATGACGGGCTTGCTGGGTGCTGCCAGCCCGGCTGCGGATAACGGTGTCTTGGTTGTTGCCATGCGCAACGGGGCTCTTGCAGCCTTGCGCGTGGAAAGTGGCAGTCTGCTGTGGGAAGACACATTGTCGGCAGGACGTAAGGCGATGGGCCTTGATTCATTTGCCGATATCAAAGCTGCACCGGTCATGGCTAATGGACGCGTGTTTGCCGTTGGTAATGCGGATACGGTTGCAGCGATTGATTTGCGTTCCGGTCGCCGGATGTGGGACAAAAGCATCGGTGGCACCAACATGCCGTGGGTTGCCGGCGATTACCTGTTCATGCTGAGTAATGGTAATGAATTGGTCGCTTTGGAAGCACGTAGCGGTAATATTGCTTGGGTAACGCAGTTGTCCAGTTGGACAGACCCGGAAGATAAAAAAGGGCGTATCATTTGGGGTGGACCGATCCTTGCCAGTGATCGCTTGCTTATTGTCGGGTCCCATGGTTATGCGCTGTCCGTATCCCCATATGATGGCAAGGTTCTGGGTTATTCCAAGTTGTCGGATGGTGCGACCATCCCGCCAGTGGTGGCAAACGGAACCGTGTATTTCTTGACCGACGAGGCAGATCTCGTCGCATACCGCTGATAAGCGGCAATTTCAGGTTAACAGAATGACATTTACAGTAGCGATTATTGGACGCCCGAATGTGGGTAAGTCCACGCTGTTTAACCGACTGACCGGAACTCGGGATGCCATTGTGCATGACATGCCCGGTGTGACCCGTGACCGTCGTGAGGGCGAAGGCCACCTTGTGGACCTGTCTTTCCGATTGATGGATACGGCTGGCCTTGAAGAAGCCGATCCGTCCACAGTCGAAGGGCGGATGCGGGCGCAGACGGATGCGGCGATTGTTGCCGCCGATGTGGTGATGATGCTGATTGATGCGCGGGCCGGGGTAACACCCTTGGATGCGCACTTTGGTGATTTGCTGCGCCGTTTGAACAAGCCGGTTATTCTGGTTGCCAACAAATGCGAAGGTCGCTCCGGCGAGCCGGGGTTATTTGAGGCCTATAGCCTGGGTTTGGGCGATCCGGTTCCGGTTTCGGCAGAGCATGGCCTTGGTATGGCGGACTTGTTTGAAGCACTGAAACCGTACGCGGATGCGGCAACCGCCCGTGAAGCGGAAAACCAGGAACAAGCCGCTGCCGAAGTTCTGATCGAAGATACCGGTTTGGATGTTGATGCGTTTGACCCGGAAGCCGAACCGGATATGGCCCGTGAAGCAGAACTGGCGGCACGCCCGTTACAGCTTGCCATTGTCGGGCGTCCGAACGTGGGTAAGTCCACGTTGTTCAACAGTCTGATCGGTGAAGACCGGATGCTGACTGGTCCTGAAGCCGGCCTGACCCGTGATGCCATTCAGGTAGAATGGGAATGGGATGGTCGTCCGATCCGTTTGGTGGACACGGCAGGGCTGCGCCGGAAGTCAAAAATCGACGAAAGTGTCGAGCAATTATCGGTGCAGAACACTTTGAATACGGTGCGGATGGCGAATGTGGTGGTTCTGGTGCTGGATGCGAATGCGGTACTGGAAAAACAGGACCTTTCCATTGCTCGCCATGTGGTCGAAGAAGGTCGTGCACTGATCGTTGCGGTCAATAAATGGGATGTGGCGGAAAATCGCCAGGAAACCATTGAGCGTTTGAAAGACAAACTGGCCCATGCATTGCCGCAGGTGCGCGGAATTCCGGCGGTGACGATCTCTGCCCTGAAAGGCAAAGGGCTGAAGCCGCTGATGTCTGCGGTGTTTGAAATTTATGATTTGTGGAACAAACGGGTTTCAACTCGCCCGCTGAATGATTGGTTGCAAGACATGACGGAGCGGCATCCGCCGCCGATGGGCAGCCTTGGTCGTCGTTTGCGGGTGCGATACATCACGCAGGCAAAGATTCGCCCGCCGACTTTTGTGACGTTTGTCAGCAAGCCATCGGATATGCCGGATTCCTATGCCCGCTATCTGGTCAATGGCCTGCGGGATTCGTTTGGCTTGGAAGGTGTGCCAATTCGTCTGCATCTGCGGCAAGGCAAAAACCCCTACGCCAATCGCAAGAAAAAATAGCCGCATGAGAATAAAACAGACGCCGAATATTCGGCGTCTGTTTAGTTTGATCCATATACGGTTTGGTTCTGCTTGAGTTTAGCCGATCAGGCCCGATCCTAGCTGGTGCTGCATGGCATCAATGAACCACAAGCCTGCTGGTCCGGGTGGTGATGTTTTTGACCATGCCACATCCAAGGGAACGATTTCTGGCCCCTGTTGCAGTTTCAATTCCACCAGTTTGTTGCGTCCATATTGCTCGACCAATTGCCGTGGCAGTTTGGCCCAGCCAAACCCCAATTCAGCCATCTCCATGATCATGAAATAGTCCGTTGCCGACCACACTGCGCCACTGGGTGTTTCCATGTGTTGTCGTTCAGTGCTGAGGTAGATTTGGCGATAGGGGCTTAAATGGTGAAAGGCAGGGTGCGGAATTGCCGTTAAGGGGTGCTCCTGCGCGACAAATACCGCGATCTCAGAAAAGATTGGCAGGCGACGGGTAACAATATCCGTTGGATAGCGCGGCTGGGCAGCAAGCAACCCCACATGTGCCCGACCACTTTCCAGAAGGGCCACCACATCTGCGCCTTCCGCATCGGCCCATTCCAATTCAATATCCGGGAACAGTTTAGCAAATTCACGCAGAATCGGGCGGATGCTGACACCGGGAAAGCTGTCCGTCAGGCCAACGGTTAATCGTGGTTCCACATTGTCGGACAGGCGCATGCTGAATTCTTCCATGCGGTCCGCTGCGGCCAGAATTTCGCGCGCATAGCCCAAAATCCGTAGTCCACCATCGGTTAGGGACGGATAACGTCCCTGCCGGGAAAACAGGTTAAAACCAAGGTCGTCTTCCAGCCCGGCAACCGCCGTGCTGATCGTCGATTGGCTTTTGCGGAGCTTGCGGGCTGCCGCAGAAAAAGACCCAAGTTCGGCTGTAACAACAAAGGCTTGCAGGGATTCGGGTGAGTACTTCATTGATCTATCGTTTTTATCGATGGTATCTCATTATTAAGTATCGAATTTTTATGACATACTCCACGCGAAAGAACAAGCAGCCGTTATCCAATCGCGTGCTGCCAATACTATACAGGAGTATCAGATGGATATTTCCCGTGATCACACACATGTTCGGTTGTTGCCATGGTTGTTCTTGGCAATGGCTGTCGTTACCGAGGTGATCGGGACCTCATTCATGGCTATGGCTTCACGCAATGGCGAGTTCTATGGCTATATCGTGATGGGGGGAGCGATTGCGCTGTCCTATTACCTCATGGCGCAGGCACTGAACGGCATTTCCATTGGCGTGGCCTATGCGGTTTGGGAAGGGCTGGGCGTCGGGTTGCTGACGTTGATTGCTGTTTTTATTCTGGGGGAAGTGATTTCTCTGCAAAAAATCCTTGGTTTGACTTTGTCCGTTGCCGGAATTGTCTGTGTCACCATGGGAGAAGGAGGCCAACAATGACGTTAGCCCCCGTTGTTCTGGTTGCCGTATCCGCCATCGTTGATGTGGCGGCGAATATGATGCTGCAAAAGTCCAAGCGTTTTCGCCGTGTCGGGTGGGGACTGGGTGCTATTCTTCTGGTGTGGTTTGCTTTTTGGCTGCTGGGCGAAGCCGTGGTCGTCATGGATTTGGCTGTTGCCTATGCCCTGTGGGGTGCCATTGGGGTTTTGGGCACGGCAGTCTTAGGCAAGCTGGTCTTTCAACAGCACCTGCGCCCCATTGGATGGCTGGGGATTGCCCTGATCATCTGTGCGGTGTTTGTCTTGAACTGGCCTGAGGCCGCAAGCGTGTCATAGGCCTGTACGTTATGGCCTGCGGGGATCTACCGGGCGCAGTTGGCAGTATGTGTATGGTCCCATATCAAAATGAAAATGGTCTTGGTGATTGCGATCGGAATCCGGGCCAAGCACACCGTGGAACAAGGTACAGGCCCCTTGTCCGACGGTTTTCAGGAATTCACCTTTACTTCCTGCTTCATCCCAATGCCGCGATACGGAAGTTTTGATGCCGGATGCAGTTTCAAGTATCCCGATATCAATGGCGTTGGCATAAGCATGCTGGCTCAGTCGGGATTTGCTGCGGGCGTTACGACAGGCATAGGTGCCATAGTGGTGAATGGTCGTAATCGGGCTGCCCAAAGTGCGTTTGGCTGCCGGTTGCAGGACGACGGTTTCGAATTCTGATAATTGTACTGCCAAGGCACAGGTCATGATCGCCGGACGTGAGAGTTTAGCCTGCCCGATCCGGGAGACTTGAACCGCATCACGAATGCGGCAAGCGCCAGTCGAGCGATCTGCAACGGGGCGGAAGTCCAGATCGAATTGCCGCAAATATTTCTGACAATTCTCATACACTTGTCCCGGTGGTGCTTTGCCGCTGTCATACACCACATCACTGCTGCATGCGGACAACAGGGCAAAGGTGCCGCCAATACTACAGGCAAGATTTATGGTGCGGCGAAAACCGTGGAACCATTGAGCGAGCATTTTGGGCAGGCCAGTTCATGAAACAAGTGAGTGATGGTGTCCGGTGACGGCAGGGTCAAGGGATCTTCACCGGGGAAGGCTTCCGCCCGCATACGGGTGCGGACGGCGCCGGGGTCAAGCAGATTGACGCGGACGTTGGTTTGCGCCAACTCGGCAGCATAGGTCTTGACCATGGCTTCCAGCGCGGTTTTGGCGGCGGTATAGCCACCAAAATAGGCAGGGATGGCCTGTGTAACTTCAGATGTAACAAAAATCCCCCGCCCGGCATCGGACTGACGCAGCAAAAGGTCACAGTTACGGATCAGACGCCAGTTGGCGGTGATGTTGGTTTGGATAACATTGTCGAAGGTTTTTGGTTCAAAATGTGCCAACGGACGTAAACCGCCAAGTGTTGCTGCACAACTAACCAATACATCCAGACGTCCGAAGCGATGACCGATTGCACGGGCCAGTTCGTCCATAGTGTTGGCATCCGTGACATCCATCGGCGCAAGTACCAAAGGCGGCAAGCCATAGCTTTGGACTTCGGTGTCCAGTTCTTCTAGCGCGCCTTGGGTACGGGCTACCGCAATGACGGTTGCCCCCGCTTTGGCAAAGCTTTTGGTGACGGCATGTCCAATCCCACGCGACGCCCCCGTGACCAGAGCAATTCGATCCGACATGGGGGCATGATGGGACATGAAACGCCTCGCTATTTCTTGGATTGACTGCGTTCAACCAAAAGGCTGGGCCGGGACAGAAGGCCAAGATCATTATCGATCAAATCCACCGGATAATCACCAGAGAAACACGCATCACAGTATTGCGGCATATCTGGGTCACGATCGGTTTGGGTGATGGCCTGATACAATCCGTCCATGGAAATAAAGGCAAGGGAATCGCAGCCAATGGCCTTCGCCATTTCTTCCGTATTCATCTTTGCCGCCATCAGGTGTTCGCGTTCCGGCGTATCAATGCCATAGAAACACGGGAAAGTCGTCGGCGGGGATGAAATCCGCATGTGGACTTCTTTGGCCCCGGCATTGCGCATCATATCGACAATTTTCTTGGATGTGGTGCCACGGACAATGGAATCATCCACCAAAACAATGCGCTTGCCTTTGATCAGCTCGCTGTTGGGGCTGTGCTTCAGTTTGACACCCAAGTGGCGAATGTTGTCTGTCGGCTGGATGAAGGTCCGACCAACATAGTGGTTTCGGATGATGCCAAGCTCGAACGGAATGCCGGATTCCTGCGCGTAGCCGATGGCCGATGGAACCCCCGAATCTGGGACCGGAATAATCAGGTCTGCGTCCACCGCGCTTTCTTTTGCCAACTGAACGCCAATTTGCTTGCGTGCGTTATAGACATTGTGACCGTCGATCACACTGTCGGGGCGGGCAAAGTAAATGTATTCAAAGATACACAGTTTGGGCGGAGCCGACGGCAAAGGTTTCTGTGCGTGAACGCCGTTTTCGTCGATGACGATCATTTCACCCGGTTCCACATCACGGATCAGTTCGGCGCCGATGATGTCCAATGCGCAGCTTTCAGATGCCATGATATAGGCATCACCCAACTTACCAAGGACCAGCGGGCGCACGCCGGACGGGTCGCGCACGCCGATCAGGGCGTTGTTGGACAGCATCACAAGGGAATATGCTCCACGCACATGACGCAGTGCCTCAATCACCCGACCGGGGATGGAGCTTTCAACGCTGGTGGCGATCAGGTGAACGATGACTTCCGTATCCGAGGTGGATTGGAACAGGCTGCCCCGGCGAATCAACTGGCGGCGCAGGGTCAGGGCGTTGGTCAGGTTGCCGTTGTGGGCGATGGCAAAGCCACCGCTTTCGAATTCCGCAAACAGCGGCTGCACATTGCGCAGAATGGTTTCGCCAGTGGTAGAGTAGCGCACGTGACCAATGGCAGAGTCGCCTTTCAGGCCTGCCATCACGGATTCTTTGCTGAAGTTGGACCCAACGTGGCCCATACCTTTATGGGCGTTAAAGTGCGATCCATCACGGGTCACAATCCCGGCGGCTTCCTGTCCACGGTGTTGGAGGGCATGCAGTCCAAGCGCGGTCAGCTGTGCGGCATCAACTGTGCCGAAGACGCCGAAAACACCGCATTCTTCTTTCATTTTGTCATCATCAAAGGGGTTGGTGGTGACGAAGGAGGCAGGGCAGGAGGTCATTGGGCGTTACTCTGTTAGCGGTTGGCGTCAATCAGGCGGTTCATATCACGGCGCTGATCTTCTGCATAGCCTTGCGGTGATTTCTCAGGATCGGGTTGTTTGGGCGACGGTGCGCTCCATTCCCGAAGGGTGCGTTCAACGGCTATGGCATCTTTTGCAGCACGTTTAGACTGTTCTGCGGATTTGGTCAAATCTGCTTCGAACAAATCTTCCGGGGTCAGGGTTTTGACCGCATCAGCCCCGGCGACAATCCATGGTGTTGTCTTGGCACTGCGCATCCATGATGGCGGCTGCGTAATGTCCAATACCCACAACATGCAAAGGTAGGCCAATATAATCAGCAGTGCGCCACGGGCCGCGCCAAAGATAAAGCCAAGGGCCCGGTCCACCGGACTAAGGGCACTGCTTTGTACACTTTGGGATATGGAACGGGTCAGAATGGCGGCAGCAACCAAGGTCACAAAGAACAGCAAGGCGGCAGCAGCGGCATCAGCGATCCATTCGGTGCCAATGTACATCCGGGCATAGGGGCGGGCAAACGGCAGGCCAAAGACCACCGCAAGCGCAGCGGCAAGCCAACTGCTGACGGACAGGATCTCGTGGGTGAAACCGCGCACGGTCGCGAATAGAGCCGAAAGCAGCAAAACCGCGAAAACGGCAAGGTCTGTAATGGGTAGTGGCAGGTCGTTCACTGCATGGTGTCCTGATTACTGAGCCGAGTTAGTCGTCATCATGAGTTTGCCGGATAGGGAACAGGTCTGCAACATCTTGAACATGGCCGATTTCACGGGGGGTCAATCCGCTCGGCGGTTTTGGTGGACGTTTTGTCGATTGCACACGGCGGGGCATCAGGACGCCCATGAACCCCAGTTTGGCAGCTTCCTTCAGTCGTTGGTCCGGCTGAGCGACGGCTCTGACCTCACCGGATAGCCCAACTTCACCGAATACAGCGGTATCCGCCGGGGCAGGAATGCCACTTGCAGAAGACATAATCGCACAAGCAACGGCAAGGTCGGCTGCCGGTTCCGTGATTTTCAGGCCACCGGCTACGTTCAGGTAAACGTCATGCCCGCCAAAGGCAATGCCACAACGGGCTTCCAACACTGCCAGCAACATGGACAGGCGGCTGTTGTCCCAACCGATGACCGCACGGCGGGGTGTGCCGAATGATGATGGGGCGACCAGTGCCTGAATTTCCACCAACAGCGGACGTGATCCTTCCAATCCGGCGAAGACACAGCTTCCGGCAATGTTGCCCCGGCGCTCTGCCAGAAACAGGGCGGATGGATTGGCAACTTCCGCAAGCCCACCGTCGGACATTTCAAATACGCCGATTTCATCGGTGGCACCGAAACGGTTCTTTACTGCGCGCAGAATGCGGAAGTGGTGCCCGCGTTCCCCTTCAAAATACAGAACCGTATCCACCATGTGTTCGACGACACGTGGCCCGGCAAGGGTTCCTTCCTTGGTCACATGTCCGACAAGGAACAGGACGAATCCTCGCCGTTTGGCAAGGCGAATTAGCTCGTGTCCACAGGTGCGCACCTGTGACACGGTGCCCGGTGCGCTGTCCAATGTATCCAGATACATGGTCTGAATGGAATCGATCACCACCACATCAGGCGCCTGACCACTGTCGAGTGTCGCGATAATATCGCGGACGTTGGTGGTGGCGGCCAAATCCACAGGGGCTTCGCCAAGTCCAAGGCGTTCGGCCCGCAGCCGCACTTGATCGACGGCTTCCTCACCGGAGACATAAACGCATTTGTTACCGTTTCGGGCCAGTTGACCGACTGCTTGCAATAGGATTGTGGATTTACCGATGCCCGGATCACCGCCGACCAACAAGACCGATCCAGGGACGAGGCCGCCGCCACATACCCGGTCCAGTTCACTGATGCCCGTGGGCAGGCGTGGCGTGGTTTTCCCTTCCCCTTTCAAGGAGACAAAGTCCAACTTGCGCCCCTTGCCCATGCTGCGGCCCTGCGGCGTAGCAGCTTCCGGTGCGGTTTCTTCGGAAATGCTGTTCCACGCCCCACAGGCGTCACACTTCCCGGCCCATTTGGCGGTTACGTTGCCACAATTCTGGCAGACGTAGCGGACTGTGGAACGGGCCATTTATTTCTTCAGCTCCATGGTAATCGGGCCGTCGGCACGCCCGTGAACAAACTGATCCACGTAGTCATTGCCCGAATCGTCAATATCAGCCTTATCCCCGACCCAGACCAATTTGCCCTTGTACAACATGGCAACTCGATCAGAGATTTTGCGGGCGGATGCCATGTCATGGGTGATGGTGACGGCAGTAGCACCCAAATCTTTCACGCAGGAAACGATCAAATCGTTGATCACGTCTGCCATGATCGGGTCCAACCCGGTGGTCGGTTCGTCAAAGAAGATAATGTCCGGCTTGGTGGCAATGGCGCGGGCAAGCCCCACGCGTTTTTGCATGCCGCCGGATAATTCAGACGGGGACAATTGTGCGACGTCTTCCGTCAGGCCAACCTTGCTCAGGTTGTCGATGGCAAGGTCATAGGCTTCGCTGCGGTTCATGCCGCGCCCTTGAATCGCCCCGAATGCAACATTTTCCCACACAGGAAGACTATCGAACAGGGCACCACCTTGAAACAGCATGCCAATGCGGCTGCTGATGTCTTCCATCTCTCCGGCGCTCATACCGACAATGTCTTTGCCGTCGATTTCAATGCTTCCGGTTTCCGGTTCCAGCAAACCCTGAATGCATTTGATCAGAACCGATTTCCCGGTGCCGGACCCACCGATAATGACCAGAGATTCCCCGGCGGCAATGTCGAGGGTGACGCCATCAAGGACGACTTTCTCACCAAAGCGTTTGTGCACATCGCGCAGGCGAATTTTCGGAGTTTCGGATGTCATGAGGACAGACCCTTATCGCGCAAAAAAGATTTCGGTGATCACGTAGTTAGAAACCAGAATCAGGATCGAGGATGCGACCACTGCGTTGGTGGTTGCCATGCCCACGCCTTGGGCTCCGCCACGGGAGTGATAGCCGTTATAGCACCCCATCAAGGCAATCAGGAAACCAAAGACACTGGCCTTGACCAAGCCGGAAATCACATCCATGGGCACCAGAACATCCCACGTGTTGATCAAGAAGCTTGTGGAGTTGAACCCAAGTTTGCCAACCCCAATCAGGTAGCCACCGAACACGCCAAGAATATCGGCAATCAGGACCAGTAGCGGCATCATCAGCAACCCAGCCAACAGGCGCGGCGCAACCAGATACTTGAATGGATTGGTGGATAGGGTCGTCAGGGCATCGACCTGTTCGGTGACGCGCATGGTGCCGATTTCCGCCGCCATGGAGGCACCGATCCGCCCGGCGACCATCAGCCCCGCCAACACCGGTCCCAGTTCCCGTGTAATCGACAGGACCACGACCATGGCGACCGCGCCCTCTGCATTAAACCGAGAAAAACCGGAGTGGCTTTGTAGCGCCAAGACCATGCCTGAAAAGATTGCCGTCAGGGCAACTACAGGCAGGGAGTAATAGCCGATATCCAAAAACTGGCGCAGAATCTGGCGCGGATAAAACGGCGGTCGCACAATGTGGGAGGCAGCCACGGCGGTAAAGCGGGTCAACCGTCCGATCGCCCCGAGGAAATTCAGAAACACACGTCCTATGGTGGCAAGAAATGTCATAACGCTGAACCGTTCAAATAAATGCGGTGGAAGCGGGGCCCGAGAGCCGTGAGGACTTCATAAGGTATGGTTTGTCCGGCGGTGGCCAAATCATCAATAGTTGCAAATTTGCCGATGACATCAAGGGTGTCTCCGACTTGCAGAGTGTCTTCCGGGACATCGGAAATGTCAAATGTGGACAGATCCATGGAAATCCGACCGACCAGCGGGGCACGATAGCGATCTGCGACAGTCGCGCAAATTCTATGTTCCGGCAGGCAGTTGCCAATGGCCCTCAGAAAGCCATCAGCATAGCCAAGGCTAACGGTTGCAAGGCGACCCGGCTTGGGTACGGCATAGCTAGCGCCATAGCCAACGGTTTGCGGCGTGTCGACAGACTGGATTTGCACAATCCGTGCGGACAGTTTGGCGACCTGACGCATGGGATTGGTAGCGGGCGGCAGTGGGTTGCCACCGTACAAGGCAATGCCCGGTCGGGTCATGTCGTTTAAAGCCTCGCCGCCAAGGAATGTGCCTGCGGATTGTGCCAAACTGCCGGGCAGGGTGGGAAACAGTTGCCGGAATTTGGCAAAGGATGAGATTTGTAGCTGATTAAGCGGATGGCTCGGCTCATCTGCGCAGGCAAAGTGGCTCATAATCAGGCAAGGGTTCAGAGCCTGCATCAACTCGGCATCATTGGCGATGGTCTCAGCCTGATGTTGATTCAGACCGAGGCGGGTCATGCCGGTGTCAACCTGGAGCGCACACGGTGCCTGTGCCCCGGATGTGCGGTTGAATGCAACCCAGCCTTCAACCTGAGGCCAACTGCTGAGGCTGGGGATCAGGGCATGGGCAGCAAGGTCGGCTTCCGTACCGGGGAACGTGCCGTTCAAAACAAAAATCCGTACATCGGGCAGGGCCGCACGCAGGGTGATGCCTTCTTCGATGTGGGCGACACAAAAGGTCTTGCACCCGGCCCGGTGTAAGGCTTGGGAGACAGGTATCGCACCCAGTCCGTAGGCATCGGCCTTGACCACAGCAGAAGCTTCCGCTCCGGGAGCCCGGCTTTGCATATCGCGCCAGTTCTGGACAATTGCATCCAGATCAATGGTCAGAATCGCGCCTGCGCGGGATCTCGGTACGGAAACACTACCGGACATAATGACTTATACTCCGTAATCTGAATAATCGGTTTCATCCAAATCGCCGAACGTGGTGAATTCGCCGTTGAAGAACAGCTTAACGGTGCCGGTCGGCCCGTGACGCTGTTTGGCTACGATACATTCGGAAACGTGTTCGGTTTCGGATAATTCTTCATCGAACTGGGCAACGCGGGCTTGGTAAGCCTCATCGGTTTCGCCGTCCTTTTTCTGGGGCGCGCGGGCTTTTTTGTAATAGTGGTCGCGATAGACGAACAGCACCATATCCGCATCTTGTTCGATAGAGCCGGATTCCCGCAAATCGGAAAGTTGCGGACGCTTGTCGTCCCGGCTTTCCACCGCACGAGACAGCTGGGACAGCACAATCACCGGCACGTTGAGCTCTTTTGCCAAAATTTTCAGGCCACGGGTCATCTCTGACAATTCTTGCACACGGTTGCCTTCCTTGCGTCCGGTGGCACCGGGACTCAGCAACTGCAAATAGTCAACCACGACCATGCCAAGATTAGCCTGACGTTGCAGGCGGCGTGCGCGCGTGCGAATCGCACCGACAGACAGACCCGGCGTATCATCAATATACAGCGGCACACGTTCCAGATCGCGCACGGCTGCGGTCAGGCGGAAGAACTCATCGTTGTCGATTTTCCCGGTCCGCATCCGGTGCCCCGGAATTTGTGCTTCGTTGGAAAGCAAACGGGTTGCAAGCTGTTCTGCTGACATCTCCATAGAGAAAAAGGCCGTCACGGCACCGGGGCCATTTGGGTCTTCCATCTTGGAGTGGGCGGCGTTGTAGGCGATGGTCGTGGACAGGGCGGTTTTACCCATGCCCGGACGCCCAGCCAGAATGATCAAGTCCGACTTGTGCAGGCCACCAAGCTGCCGGTCCAAATCCCGCAAGCCACTGGTAACACCGGACAGACCACTGGACTGCATGGCGGTCCCGGTCATTTCTACGGACTGTTTCAGGGCTTGGGCAAAGGTTGTGAAGCTTTTGGAGGTTTCCCCGGTCGTCGCCAACTGATACAGGGATTCTTCTGCCTTCCGAATCTGGTTTTCGGCAGACATCTCGCTGGCTTCGTCAAAGGCATCATTAACGACTTCTTCGCCCACATTGATCAGTTGTCGGCGGATGTACAGTTCATGGATTAGACGACCATATTGTTCTGTATTGATAATACCGATGACTGAATTTGCCACCTGAATCAGATAGTTGGGACCACCGACCCGTTCCAGTTCCGGCGTGCCGTCCATAACCCGTTTCAGGGTCAGCGGGTCGGCGGTATCGCCGCGTTCCGACATGGTGATGCACAGCTCAAAAATTTTGCGGTGCGTACTGTCGGCAAAATGTTCAGGCTTCAGGAAGTCGATGACTTTATCTAAGGCAGCATTGTTGTTCAGAATCGCGCCCAGCAAAGCCTGTTCTGCTTCCGTGTCATAGGGAGGCAGTCGATTCGGGCGTAGTTCTCCCGAAGCTGGCGATGCAGCCTGAATTGATGGTGACGGGGCCATGCCCTGCGGGTCGGCTTCCGGCGGGGGTTCAAGCGGCGGCGGAATATCTTCAAAAGTATGGTCATTCATGGTGGCGACTATAGCACGGGTGAATGGGAAAAATCTGTCCACAGATATGTGAATAGTGTGGATAAGTCACAAAAAGTGCGAAAAAAAATCGCCGCCCGAGGTTACGGGCGACGATCGCATCGGGCAAGCCCGAAATCTTATTCTGCTTCGGCTTCTGCCGGGGCTTCTTCAGCCACAACTTCTTCAGCCACAACTTCTTCCACCGGAGCTTCTTCAGCAACGGCTTCAGCTGCTTTGCGTGCGGCCAGTTCAGCTTCTTCTTCAGAGCGAGCAATGACGATTTCGACGTCGACTTTTACTTCCGGGTGCAAGGACACCGGAATGGTGTAAGAGCCCAAAGCTTTGATCGGTTGGTTCAGCTGAGCTTGAGCTTTGTCAGTGTCAAAGCCTGCATCTTTCACAGCATCACGCACGTCACGAGCAGTCACAGACCCGTACAGCTGACCGGTTTCGGCGGCTTGACGGATGATCAGCAAGCGCAGACCGGACATTTTCGCAGCAACGCCTTCAGCTTCTTCGCGGCGTTTCAGGTTGGTTGCTTCGATTTGGACGCGTTGTTGTTCAAACAGGGCCATGTTGGCTTTGTTTGCGCGCAGTGCTTTACCTTGCGGCAGCAGGAAGTTACGGGCGAAACCCGGTTTTACGCTAACGACATCGCCGATTTGACCCAGCTTTTCGATGCGTTCCAACAGAATGATATCCATTGTGTTGTCCTTAATGTTCTGTTCGTCCGGCATCCCGTCCAGACAGGCGAGATCCGTTAGAAACCATCGTTGAAATTTAAGTGGTACTTTTACCATAAGCACCAAATCGGACCGTGGTAAAACGGCCCGAATTGGTCAGTCACAAACCCTGAAATCAGGGGAGACTTATTTCATTACGTACGGCAACAGAGCCATGTAACGGGCACGTTTGATCGCACGGGCCAGTTCACGTTGTTTCTTTGCAGAAACTGCGGTGATGCGGCTCGGCACGATTTTGCCACGTTCAGACACAAAGCGCAGCAGCAGCTTGGTGTCTTTGTAATCGATCTTCGGAGAATTCTCACCGGAGAACGGGCAGGTTTTCCGACGGCGGAAGAAAGGACGACGCGGAGCAGCCATTATTTATCTCCTTCAGCAGCTTGAGCACGGTCACCGCGATCGTTACGGCGGCCACCACGACCACCACGTTCGCCGCGATCGTTACGCGGTTGCATCATAACAGAAGGACCTTCTTCGTGTTCTTCCACGCGCACGGTCATGTAACGCAGGATGTCTTCGTTGATCCGCATTTGGCGTTCGTATTCGTCGATCGCTGCAGACGGACCATCGATGTTCAGAAGAACGTAATGGCCTTTACGGTTCTTTTTCACGCGGTATGCAAGGTTACGCAAACCCCACATTTCACGTTTTTTGACTTCCCCGCCATTTTCGGACAGGACTGCGGTCAATTGGTCAATCAGAGCTTCCACTTGGGTGGCGCTGATGTCCTGACGCGCAATAATAACGCTTTCGTACAGAGACATGTCTATATAGACTCCCTTTGGCTTATCTCTTCCCAGTGGCGCGTTGAAAAGTTCGCATTGAATCGCTGGATTTTGCCCGAAAATCGGTCAATTTCACCCTGAAACAATGTTTCACCCAACTTGCCCCGAGCATAGCCGATCCCCTGATCGGCAAGGAGTTGAGAGGTCGCGACTATACACATCTTTCGTGGATAAGCAAGGGGTGCTTGACTTTATTGCGCAGTCGGCATTTCTTGTGAGGGAGATTACACAACCACTTGCACAATACTTGGAGGAAAGCGCATGCGCGCAGTCGTATTCCCGGGACAAGGTTCTCAAGCAGTCGGTATGGGCAAAGAGCTCGCAGATACTTTTTCTGTTGCTCGTGATGTCTTCGCCGAAGTTGAGGACGCTCTCGAGCAAAAGCTGACGCAGCTGATGTTTGAAGGTCCTGAAAAAGACCTGATGATGACTGAAAACACCCAGCCGGCTCTTATGGCTATGAGTGTTGCCATCATCCGCGTTTTGGAAAAAGACTTTGGTGTTCGTCTTGAAGATGTCTCTTCTCACGTTGCCGGTCACTCCCTTGGTGAATACTCGGCGCTGTGTGCTGCTGGCTCTTTGCAGCTTTCCGATACAGCCCGTCTGCTAAAAACCCGTGGACAAGCCATGCAAAAGGCCGTGCCGTTTGGCAAGGGCGCAATGGCTGCAATTCTGGGGTTGGATGTGGATCAGGCCCGCGCCTTGGCAGAAGAAGCTGGTGACGGTGAAATCTGTGAAGCTGCCAATGACAATGCTCCGGGTCAGATTGTTGTTTCCGGTCATTCCGGTGCCGTCAACCGCGCCATTGAAATCGCCAAGAAATTGGGCGTTAAGCGTTCTGTTCTGTTGCCGGTTAGTGCACCGTTCCACTGTGCTCTGATGCGTCCGGCTGCGGATAAGATGCAAGAAGCTTTGTCCGGTGTTGAGCTGGTGGCTCCGAAGGTGCCTGTGGTCGCTAATGTGACTGCGCAAGCCACGCAAGACCCGGAAGAAATTCGTAAGCTGCTGGTGGAACAAGTTTGTGGTTCTGTGCGCTGGCGTGAAAACGTGCAGTTCATGAAAAACCAAGGTGTCGATACACTGGTTGAAGTCGGCTCTGGTCGCGTGCTGAGTGGTCTGGCTAAACGGATTGATCGCAGTATGGGCGGCATTCCGGTCGGCACTGTTGATGAGATCGAAGCATTTGCCAAGGCCGTCGCTGCCTAATTGGGAAATTCTAAACCGCCCGGACGTAACCAATTGCGCCCGGGCGGTTTTCTTTGTATTCCAGCATAGAGAGCTTGGGTGTGACTGAAACGTTTTTACACAAATGTGTTTTTACAGTTCGGCAGGCCTCTCGTACAAAGTTCCGAATTCATTAAGCCATAAGAGTACAGAATTATGTTTGATCTGACCGACAAGTGCGCTCTGGTTACCGGCGCATCCGGGGGTATCGGTTCCGAAATCGCTAAAGCACTGGTTGCGCAAGGGGCAACCGTTGTGTTGAGTGGTACTCGCCAAGATGCTCTTGATGCATTGAAATCTGAAATTGAAGCGACTCATCCGGGTAAGGCCATCGTTATCGCTGCGCGCCTGAGTGAAGCCGAAGAAGTCGACCGTTTGGCGGCAGAGGCTGAAAAGGCCATGGGCAAGATTGACATTTTGGTCAACAACGCCGGCCTGACTCGCGATGGTTTGGCTATGCGTATGAAAGATGAAGATTGGGATGCGGTGCTGGATGTGAATCTGAAGGCTGCTTTCCGTCTGACTCGTGCCTGTATGCGCGGTATGATGAAACGCCGTTCCGGTCGTGTGGTTGGTATTACATCTGTTGTTGGTGTGACCGGTAATTCAGGACAGGCCAACTATGCCGCATCCAAAGCTGGGATGATTGGGATGTCCAAATCTCTGGCTCAGGAACTGGCAAATCGCGGCATTACCGTGAATTGCGTGGCACCGGGCATGATTGCAACGCCGATGACCGATGTCCTGACCGATGACCAACGTCAACGCATGCTGGTTAATATCCCGGCTGCACGTCTTGGTACACCGGAAGATATTGCAGCATCAGTGGTTTATCTGTCCAGTGACGAGGCTTCCTACGTCACCGGACAAACTCTCCATGTCAATGGTGGCATGGCAATGATCTAAAGTCCCGGAAAAGCCGGGCTTTGCGCACGCGAAGTCTGGTTTTCCCGTGGAAAGTATGATAGTCACGGTCCATCCTACGTGCGAGCCGACATATATAGTACAAAACCATGTGTCGGCGACGTTAAAGAGGGACCAATCCGGGAAACCGGGCCTTAATAACAATCGGTTCTTTGAACCAAACAACGTTAAAGACTGAAGGACAAGCCAATGAGTGATGTCGCCGATCGCGTGAAAAAAATCGTCATCGAGCACCTGGGTGCAGAAGAAGACAAAGTAACTGAAAATGCTAGCTTCATCGATGACCTGGGCGCGGACAGCCTGGATACCGTTGAACTGGTTATGGCATTCGAAGAAGAATTCGGCATTGAAATCCCGGATGATGCAGCAGAAAAAATTCTGACTGTGAAAGACGCGATTTCTTTCATCTCTGCTGCTGAGTAATTCAGTCGCATAGAGTCGCCATCCCGCAGCAATGGCTCGGGATGGCACCCCGGATTTAAGATCCCGATTGCGCGAACAATTGCGCACTGCCGTCACAAGGATCACCGGAGCTCTACAAGAGCCGTCACCGGGATAATACGAAAGACAGGCACAATTCCATTAACGCACATGGGTGGAAAAATATGAGGCGAGTAGTTGTCACCGGTATGGGTATGCTGTCTCCGCTGGGTCGCGGAGTTGAAACCAACTGGGAACGCCTGATTAAAGGCGAAAATGGCTTCAAACGTATTGACCGTTTCGAAGTCGATGACTTGGCCGCACAAATTGCTGCGATGATCCCGATGGGTACCGAAGCTGGTCAATTTGACCCAGACAGTGTTGCCCCGGCGAAAGAACGTCGCCGTATGGATGATTTCATCGTTTATGGCCTTGCTGCGGCAATGGACGCGGTCGAAGATTCCGGCTGGAAACCTGAAGATGAGGAAAGCCGTGCGCGCACTGGCGTGATGATCGGTTCCGGTATCGGCGGTCTGAAAAGCATTTATGACTGTGCGGATACTCTGCTGAAATCCGGCCCGCGCCGTGTCTCACCGTTCTTCATTCCATCCAGCTTGATTAACCTTGTTTCTGGTCATGTATCCATCAAATACGGATTTACCGGCCCGAACCACTCTGCCGTGACCGCTTGTGCAACTGGTGCGCACGCCATCGGTGATGCTTCGCGTTTGATTCAATTTGGTGATGCCGATGTGATGTTGGCTGGTGGTGCAGAATCCGCAATTTGCCGCATTGGTATTGCTGGGTTTGCGTCTGCGAAGGCACTGTCCACCAACTATAATGATCGTCCGTCTGAAGGTTCCCGTCCGTGGGACAAAGGTCGTGATGGCTTTGTTATGGGTGAAGGCTCTGGTGTTTTGGTACTGGAAGAATACGAACACGCCAAAGCCCGTGGCGCCAAAATCTACGCAGAGATCAAAGGCTACGGCCTGTCCGGTGATGCACACCACATTACTGCGCCGCACCCGGAAGGTCGCGGAGCCATCGCAGCCATGAAAATGGCACTGAAGAATGCTGGTATGAATCCGGAAGATATCGATTACATCAACGCACACGGCACATCTACGCCGCTTGGGGATGAAATCGAATGCGCATCGGTTAAGAAAACCTTTGGTGAAGCTGCGTACAAGCTGTCCATGTCCTCGACCAAGTCTTCTGTTGGTCACTTGTTGGGTGCAGCCGGTGCGGTGGAAAGCATTTACTCCATTTGTGCATTGAACAGTGGTGTGGTGCCGCCGACCTTGAACCTGCATGACCCGTCTGAAGGGTGCGACATTGATCTGGTGCCGTTGCAAGCCAAAGAACGCGAAGTCCGTGCGATTCAGTGTAATTCCTTTGGCTTTGGCGGGACCAACGCATCCTTGATTATGACCAAAGTCTAAAGTTTAAAGTCATGTCAAAAGTCGTCCGTCGCCTTGGTGTTGCCGCTGTTGCAGTGATTGCATTGTTGGTTGTTCTTGGTGTCGGGGCTTATGTAAAGGGCCGGGAAGCAATTGAAGCTCCCGGCCCTTTGCCGTCTGAAACCACAATCTTGATTTTGCCTGGTGCTGGTGTCTCTCGGATTACCCAGCTCTTGGATTCAGAACAGGTGATTGCTGATCCGCAACTGTTCAAGATTGCCGTGCGGTTGTTGGGGCATGACAAGTTACTGCGGGCCGGCGAGTACAGGTTTCCTGCCCATGTTTCCATGCAGGGCGTGATTGAGATTCTGTTGAAAGGTGAGAGCGTACAATACGCACTGACCATTCCCGAAGGGTGGACGGTGAAGCAGGCTTTGGCTGCGGTTGACGCTGTGCCGCAACTGACGGGAAACACTCCCGATGGTTACAAAGAGGGTACCCTTCTGCCTGAAACCTATGCCTATACCCGTGGTGACACGCGGGCCGAGTTGATCAAACGCATGTCTGATGCCCTTGAGGAAACGCTGGCAAAGGCATGGTCCAACCGTGCGCCGGATTTACCCCTACGAACACCAGAAGAAGCATTGATCTTGGCTTCGATTGTAGAGCGGGAAACCGGGGTCGATGGTGAACGGGCTCAGGTTGCTGGGGTGTTCATCAATCGTTTGCGTCGGGGAATGCGTTTGCAATCGGACCCGACGGTTATCTACGGTCTCAGCGATGGCATGGGGGTTATTCCGCGGGGAATTACTCGCAGTGACTTGGCGACGGAACACGCCTATAACACCTATGTTATTTCCGGCTTGCCGCCGGGGCCGATTTGTTTGCCCGGTAAAGAATCAATTGAGGCCGTGCTTAATCCTGCGGATACCAAGGACCTGTATTTCGTTGCGGACGGCACGGGCGGACATGTATTTTCCCGCACATTGCGAGAGCATAACAATAACGTCCAGAAATGGCGCGCCATTGAACGGGCCGCCAAACGTGAAGCCGCAAACTAATTCAAATAAAAGCGCCCAACCGGGCGCGTTTATTTGATGAAACCAGTTTCCTTGTCCTTATAGTTTTCTCATTGTGAATTTGAACTGCATTTCGCGCGATCAAATCGCCTCTTGCCAAAATTATGTTATTGGCTTTAACGGTTCAATTACTGCAAATCCTTTGGTCTTTTTAAAGGCCATAACATGTTCAAAATTTAACAAGGCGTTTGAAGGGTCTATCCCGTTTAATTGCAAGGTGGAAAATCTATTTCTCGTGAAGAGGATAGACAGTATGGGGCTGATCTCGTTATGTCCTGTGCTTGTGTTCAGCATATTTGTTGTGCAGGTAACAATACATTCTTCGAGTGGAAGTATGCTGAAAATACTGCCAGCTACTTTGATTGCGGCACTTGCAACATAATCTTGATATAGCTCATTAAATTGCCCAGTTGGCATCTTTGACTCGGATAACTTGCCGCTTGCTAACTGTTTGCGGCGAAACTTTGGGACTATTTCATCTGAGTGAGCTTGCAATATTGCGTGAACTGAACTTTGATTTATATTGCAATTAATACTAATGCCAAGATTATCCCCGGATAATTGTTGCAAAGAATCTTCTATGACTTCTTTTAATGCAGCTGCGTTACCTTTTAGAACGTTATTGGCGTGACTGGTGTCTTCTTGCCATTCTTTAAGTTTTTCAGGGTATTCAATTTTTTCTTTTTCAAATGTATTTTTGTCTAACTCTATAGACCTTTCAATTTTATCTAAAAGTTTTCTTTCTATACGTTTTGATCCGCCCAGAAATATATGAAAGAATCTTGGTTTAAATCTGTCTAATTTCTCTTTAGCTTCCAGATAATTGGTATCGGTGTGCGTCGGGTTTTGCGGCATTGGTGTATTCGCTATAGAATGCCAATCTATTCTATCTATTTGGCTGGTGTGATGGGATACAAGTGAGTTGAGATAATTTTCCCACTCTGCGACGGCTTCCTCAGCCTCATTTTTCATGCGCTCTTTTGCGAGTTGTTTGCCGCGCTTTTCAGCGGCCCTTTCTGCCGCTCTTGAGGCGGCAACAAAACTCCTCACGGTTCCTTTCCAGCCCATGTCTAACCCCCTTAGTGGTTTATTTGCTATGTTTGCAATTAATACACGCGGATATGCGTGTTTGCAATTTCAGAAAGATGTAGGAGTTGGATAGTTAATTATAGTTTTTTTACTTCGGAAAGGAACTCATGGGTACTTAGGGTCTGAGACCCTAAGCCTGCGGAGCATCATGTTTTTGTGTCCCTAATCTTCGATCAGGTCGAGCAGGTTTTGGCGGAGGTCATCTTCATCGCCGTGGAAACTGTGGATCATGGCGGTCAGGAATGGGGATGGATTGAGCTGTTCGAGATGCAGGGTGAAACCAGCTCTATGGGCAATCATCGCCAAAAAGATCATTTGTGTGCGACCATTGCCTTCACGAAATGGGTGGATCGCATTGATTTCAGCCAAGAATGATGCCCCGTTTGCCGCAAAGTCCGCGCGGCTTAATCCTTGGTAATGGTTTTGTTTCTTAAGCTTTGCGAACAGGGCATTCATAGCGGCGGCGATGTGTTCGGGATAGCAGAACACGCTGGTTTCTTTTTGAATGCGCACGGTGCGGTAAAGCCCCGCCCAGTCGAACACGTCTCCAAACAGGTGGCGGTGCAGGGCTTGGTAATGGGCCGGGTCGTACTTGCCGTTTGGCAAAGGCTCAGATAGGCGTTCCCTGTACATCTCCGCCTCAAACTGGCTGAGAAGGACTGGATCATGAATATCCAGTTTGTTGATCAAGACATGAGTACCAGCATAACAGTAGGGGTCATCTATTGTGCGGTAATCACTCATGGCACACCTATGCGATGGCTTTGTAATGCTGGATGATGGCGGCCCTGCGTTGTGCCGGAGTTAATCCCAATTTGGCATAGGTTTGTGCTCTTAGGTCAGCATCAGGCGCAAACTCTACGCCTTCGACTGCGCACAGCTTTTCAGCCGCTTTTGGCCCAACTGTAAACTGGCCTTGAATTGCGGATTTCAAGGGCTGCTCTTCCATATGATCTGTCAATTGATAAGCTTCACATTGCATGCATGGAGTGTAGCATATTTTGCCTGAAGGGGCTGAGAAATTCAGGTGTCGTGTACCCGTGCTTCAAGGCGTTTGCTGATGAAATTCCAAAAAGTCTCGGCGGCAAGGGAGCTCGTGTTGCTTTGCGGTTTGACCAGTGAAATTTCCCGCCGGACGCTTGGCGTTAGGGGGCGCGTCACCAAAGGAGAAATATTATTTGGCAGGCCAAGATGGGCCAGAATGGAAATGCCTAGCCCGGCATTAATCATGCCAAGGATGGAATTGATCTGACGGATGCTGTGCTGAACATTCGGTTTGAGCATGGCTTGGCGGAACCATGTTTTGATTAAGGGGGCACTTCCCGCGCGGGTCATGATGAAGTCTCTGGTCATTAAGTCTTCGGGACTGATGCGGCTCTTTTCGGCTAAGGGGTCGTCTGGGCGCATAATGGCAAGAAGTTCGTCATAACCAAGAGGCAGAGTTTCTAACGCGTTGGAAGCATTGACCAAAACTCCGAAGTCTGCCTGTTCCTCGGTCAGGGCGGCGAATTGGTCCGCATGATCGTATTCTTGAATAGATACGGAGATCCGAGGATGAAGCTTCTGAAAATCTTTGACCAGTGCGGGTAAGAAATGGGTGGAAGAGCTGGTGCCGAAGGAGGCAATGGTGATGGAGCCATCCTGAAATGTTCTAAGTCGCTGCATTTGTGAATTCAGGCGCGATAATTTCGTTTCCAGATCTTCGGCGAGGCTTGCCACGATGCAGCCTTCTTGTGTCAATTCCAATGGTCGGGCCGATCGACGTACAAGTGGGACACCGTATTTGTTCTCAAGCGTTGTGACCATGCGGCTGATGGCAGATTGGGTTACGCCAAGGTCCTGAGCCACACGGGACATATTGCCACTTTTCCCAAGCAGGTGCAGAGCGTATAGGGCGGTGGTGGAGACATCAAGGTGCTGAAACGTCATGCTGTATTCTCATTTTTTTATGACTAACAATGATGATAAATCATTTTTTGTGCGTGGGAAGCCTCTTCTTCCTCTCTTCTCATGGGATTCGTATCGTACGTAATTCCGTGTGATACTCTTCCCACGCACGTCTCGTTCGTAACGGTTTTACTGCATGTTTTGCCATGTGTTGAAAGCCCCACATCATGCTTGAATTGCTTCAAGGTCCTATCCTAAAACTCTTACCAGACTTTGCCGTGATGGCTCTTGGTGTTGTGTTGTCGCGCCGGATTGATTTCAAGGGCTGGGCCGCTCTGGATACCTTGAATTTCTATGTCCTGTTCCCGGCGTTGCTGTTTTCAGCAACGTCAAGCCGTCCGATTGCCGTTGATCGCTTGTTGCAAGTGGGCAGCATGACCTGTCTGGTGGTGTTTGCCGGGCTTATCATGATGTTGTTGCTGCGTCGATTAGGGCCGGATAGTTGGCTTGAATTTGCCGCAGGTGCGCAGAATGCATGGCGTTTCAGCACGCCACTGGCGTTCGTCGTTGCACAAGTCTTGCCGCCGGAGGTTCTGACGTTGCTGGCAGCGGGAATCGGCGTCATGATTCCTTTGGTAAATGCTTTGGCTGTTTTGGTGTTAAGCCGCGGAAATGCAACGCGAAAGGAAATTGCGATTGGTGTGATCAGCAATCCTTTCTTCTTGGCAAGTGTGGCAGGGGTTTTGGTCAACCTGTCGGGGCTGAAATTGCCGGGGATATTGGATCATACCATTGACCGGGTCGCGCAGGCCGCACTGCCGATGATTTTGATGTCGATCGGTGCGGCTTTGAATTGGGAATTGGTTTTGCGCCCTAACCGATTCGCTATTGCCGTCCATACGGTACGTTTGGTGGCGTTGCCAGCTTTGGTTTGGGTCGTGGTCACGGCGTTTGGATTACAAAGCACCTTGGCAGCAGCTGTGTTGCTGTATTCCGGTTTGCCGACATCCTCATCGGCTCACTTGTTGGCGGCAAAATACGGCGCGGACCAAAGACCCGTTGCTGCAATTGTGACCCAATCTTCGGTGTTGGGGTGTATTACCTTACCGTTATGGGCGCTGGTTGCACTGACTTGGGTGTCTTAAACACTCTGTACTGGTTACGTGATGTGTTGAGCCAGCACGAAACGATCCCGACCCGCGTCCTTTGCCTGATATAGGGCTTGGTCGGCACGTTTTATGCAGTCTATGACAGCGCGATCCGAAGCGGAAACTTCTGCGACACCGATACTGATGGTTGCGCTGAACGTGATGCCGTTCTCTGCATGGTAAGTTTCCGAACGAATGGCATCGCAAATCCGCTGTGCAACTTCTTGGGCCGCCGTGCCGGGTGTGGCGGGCAAAAGGGCAATGAACTCTTCGCCTCCGTAACGA
>JAALLQ010000100.1_pt1 | contig 29311 bp, 26 predicted proteins | sample 7245921 | NCBI WGS metagenome assembly JAALLQ01 (sample SAMN13049200, study PRJNA578106) | oil field metagenome | isolation source: filtered produced water from oil reservoir B7 | place: USA:offshore Texas | collected 2016 | reverse complement strand
CGTGGTATCCGCAGACGGCAACATGATCCCGCTTCGTATAGGCTCGCGCCAATCGGATTGCGCCACTGGTTGCATCCGAACCATTTTTGCCAAACCGAACTTTCTCAGCACATGGCACCATCTGACAAATCTGTTCCGCTACTTCCATTTCCAGTGTGTGTGGCAGTGAAAAGATCACTCCATCCTGAAGCTGCGATTGAACGGCCTGGTTTACGTCCTCGTCGCCGTGACCGAGTGTGATTGCTAGAAGACTATTGATAAAATCGATGTATTCATTGCCATCAACATCCCAGACCTTGCTCCCCTTGCCTTTTTGGATGAAGTAGGGAGAAACCCCATATGGGTACTGGGTTAGGCTCTTGCTAAATGTCTGGCTTCCAAGAGGAATAGTTTGGAGTGCTCTTTCCAGAAGTTTTTCTGATTGGGTGTATCTGTGAGTCATGATTTTGCATTCTTAATTTTGCTTGTTGATTTTCTTGTCGTTTCTGAGAGAGGCGCTATAACCCATATTACGAATTAGATGAGCATTTATGGTCACGAGTTCTGGTTTGCTTCCCAATAGGTCAAGAACGTCTTGCATGTCAAAATTGACGTTATTTGGGTATAAGGATTCATAAACCTTTGTCACAAAATCAAAGTCTTCTGGGTTATCGACGGTCCATCTAAGGCCCGACAAATCCGTTGGATTCTGTACCTTGTGATGCATAAAGAGGTCAGAATTTTTAATGATATAGGGGGTGACATGTTCTCGCTCCGAGCAGAGTTGTGCTTCCGCCCAAGCGCGCTCGAGTGCCTCCGATTTGAATACTTCGACATCAAGGCCGTCAGGATAAGATGGCTCTAGGGTGTTAGATGTATAATCAGCTTTGGAGTTCACATGTTCAGCAATAACCAGATCAATGACTTCAGGATCTGCTAAAGGGCAGTCTCCTGTTAGGCGTATAATGTGGTCAGCCTGATAAAGACGATGGGCTTGATAGAAGCGGTCCAGAACATCATCAAGGCTTCCTCGATAGCAGAGAATAGCTTGATCTTCACATAATAATGCCAGCGGGTCATCACTGGGCTGGTCGCTTGTTGCAACAACCAGTTTGTCAATTTTACGGCTGCGTCGCAAACGTTCAATTTGTAGTTGCAGCATTGGCTTGCCCATGATTGGGCGCAAGACTTTGTTAGGTAAGCGGCTGGATGAGCAGCGCGCCTGCAAAATTGCAAGAAACATTATTCATGTCCAACCCCGGCAGGCGTTAAAAGTAAACTACCACTGCCGAGGATCAATTAGGGAGGAATCGCTGATAGTGTATGGAGTGTAATCAATGGCGTCAATACAGGGGGTTTCTATGATTTGTTGTAGCTGTTCAAGATTTGTGACGCCAACCAGAGCAATATCGATTTCAGGAATGTTCATTATAAATCCAAGACATGCAGCCAGTGGGGAGTAGTTCTTTAAGGATAAGGTTCTGCGAAAGGCCTCGTGGTAAGGTCGAATAGCCACCAGTTTGTCAGGAATTGCATCTGTATCCATTAAGAGCAAACCCTGTAAGAAAATTGAACGGGCATGAATTTCCAATCCGGCACGCTTTATGTGTGCCAATGAACCAGCCTGAAGCAGTTTTTGATCAAAGATATTGATTGGTAACTGAATTACGTCAAATTCGTATAGGGATAAAAGTCGATCCAATTGCTCCTGATCGTAAATAGATACACCTATTTTCTTGATTGTACCTTTGTCTTTTAATTCTTGGAGTAAGGCGTAAATGGCATCTCCTCCGGGAACTAAAAGGTCATCAGCGTGGTGAACCATAAGGGTATCCACATGGGAGCGCGACAGGTTGCTAAGAGATGTCTGGAATCTGTTTTTGATCGTGCTGATGTTTTGCGGGGTGATTTGGCCTTCGCGGATTGTCTGGATTTTCGTAATAATGCGGAAATCAGATGCCTTAAAATGGCTCGTGGTCCGTAAGGAATGACCAAGTGCGCGTTCCGCATTTCCATATTCAGCGGCTGTATCCAGAACTTTTATACCTGTTTGAAAGGCTCGGTGTAGTATGGATTGTACTTTATCTTCCGCCACCTGTCCTTGCGGGTTTGAGATACCATAATCCATACCAAACTGTACGGTTCCAAGGCCAAGGCGTTTTGCGTCGATCATTTCACTCATTCCATTTAACAGGAATCATCAAATATATTTATGAACAAGCCAGTCTGCGGTGAAATGTAAATTTTCTACCTCCGCATTATGCTGGTCTCTGTTGGGGCAAATTATGCTTCTGGCTTGATACACCAGGTGCCAAGAATTTGTTAGGGCCCAACGTTGTGATTAATTTGGAAACAGGGAAACATATGGCTCGCAAAGCCTTGCTTGAAATCGCCAATGCTTAACTCTTTATCGGTTGGTTTTGGGTTGTCGATTGGAAAGGGGCGATAGCCAATTTTATACCAGCGAACACCCCTTGCCTTGAGTTCTTGGATAGCAAGAAATTGCACGACATGGCCTAGCGGTTTATCAAACAGGGAACGATCATAAGCGCCGACAGCATATAATCCTTCATCTTTTGTGAAGTGAAAGAGGCCGCCACCAATCATGCGACCGTTATCATCACGTAGGTAAATTAAGAAGGCATCTTCATTGGCGATGGCGTTAAGCTGCTTATCCCAGCTCTCTGGTGAACGGGTTATGCGTCCAGAAACCTCCTGGTGTAAGTTTTGGTATTCTGCCCAAACAACATCATCCCTGCAGGTGAGGATATTTGCTTTCCAAAGTTTTTGTCCTGCAGATATAAGCGATTTATAGCGTTTGCGTATTCTAGATTTGATTTGTGCCAAATCTTGGGAAAGGTCGATGAATAGGTCGTGAGAAACAGAGACGCCGATGGCATCAATGATGGATCTTTGGTACCAGTGGTCTAGTCCAAGCTCATTGGTAAATGGTACTCGGCTAATAAGGTGTGAGCACCCCAATGTACAGGTGGCGGCTTTAGCAATGTCCATGCATGTTGCTGTAACTTTTTTCTGTGTCTTTCTAGCTAAATCAGACTTGAATTGTGGGGGGAGCAAGTGTCCACCCAAAGAGCCAATTGTCCATTGCCCCCCGTTGTTTTTTAGGCTTACAGGCCAGACTGCGCAGGGTTGATTATCATTGTAGATAATGGCTGAACACTCAACGAATTGGTTGGAGCAGCCTGTCCAATAGGCTTCCTGATAATCAATAAAGGTTTCTGTGTAATCAACGGGCACATACGATGAATTCTGTAGAACAGAATTCCAGTCACAATGTTTTTTGATACGAGTTTCGGCTCTGATTCCCCGATCATGTAATAGAGAACAGACTAGATCTGGGAGTGGTTCCTCAGGCGAAAGCATTGGATTATATGCTCCCGATACGTGCAAAGTTGTTCTGTATCCAAGACTGCAGGGCTTCGATTGGCATCCAGTCAGAGTTGTTGTCCGAAGTGTAGCTGAAATTTACGGGAACAAGCTTTCCGGTGCCTATACGGGCCGGGTCATGACTCCACTCATAGATAGAAGGAAGAATTTTATAGTGGTCGTCATATACATAAGTATAAGGTGCATCTTCTGGCGCGATCATTTGTTCATGAATTTTTTCACCGGGGCGAATGCCCACAATTTCATGTTTTGCATCTGGTGCAACGGCCAATGCAATGTCGGTAATCTTCATGGACGGAATTTTTTTAACATAAACCTCGCCGCCCACCATATCTTCGAAGGCATGCCAAACCAAATTTACGCCTTGCTCCAATGTAATCATGAAACGGGTCATACGTGCATCCGTGATCGGTAGCGCGTCGTTTTTTGCAAGGCTAAGGAAAAACGGGATAACCGATCCCCGTGAACCCATGACGTTGCCGTAGCGAACTACTGAGAATCTTGTGCCATCCGCACCTGAATAGGCATTTCCGGCAATGAATAGCTTATCCGAGGTTAATTTTGTCGCGCCGTAAAGGTTGGCGGGGCTGCTTGCCTTGTCGGTGGAAAGGGCAACAACCTTTTTCACGCCAGCATCAATCGAGGCATCAATAACATTCATGGCCCCGTTAACATTGGTTTTGACGCACTCAAAAGGATTGTATTCTGCGGTAGGAACTATTTTTGTCGCGGCGGCGTGTACCACATAATCGACATCTCGCAGGGCGCGGGTTAGGCGTTCTTTATCTCGCACATCACCAATGAAAAACCGAACAGGCGTGCCATTGTCGTACTTTTTGGCCATTTCCCATTGCTTCATCTCGTCACGGGAGTAGACAATCAGCTTTTTGGGTTTGTACTTCTCTAGAACCATAGGCACAAATGTGTTGCCGAAAGAGCCTGTTCCGCCGGTAATGAGTATGGTCGAATTGGTGAGCATGTAACGTTGTTCTCTTGGCTTTGGTGAGCTGAAAATGATCAGCCTTCAAGGTGCAGCATGTAGCACCCTGCTGAACCGCGGGAGACTAGCATACTCGCTGGTGCTTGGAAAACGATTTGCGAACGAGCTATTGTTCTGAATGTGCTTGGTATCAGGAGTTCTGAGTTATTCGTTCTATATGGTCCATGTATGCTTTGAAAAAGCTATCAATATTGCCTTTTCTTAAAATAGGTTCGCCAACCATTCCAGAAGAGCCTATGACAAATGGATAACGGCATGAAAAATATTTGGATAGAGTTTCAATAACCGTTTCGTCTGGTATTTTTGTCATAATCTTACTTGATATGATTTTATCAAGATCTTTCGTTCCTGTCGTGCCGCCATGCATGTCTGCGCAGAACCCCCGACCGAATACGATGGCAGGTAATCCCAATGTAAAGGCTTCCAGAGCCATAGTTCCCGTTATCGTAGCCAGCAAAGAAGCACGTTTGAGTATCTCAAAAGATGGGAGCTTGTGGCTGGCAATTTTAACACCAGGCAAATTGCGCAATCTTCTCATAAATTGAATTGATCTAACTGGCGCTGCTGATCTATGTTCTTTAACGACTAACGTGTAATCATTTGGCATTTCCATGCGTAAAGCATCAATAATTCGAAGCTGATCCACATAGTATGGAGCCGGAACATTGATTGATGATTCCGGTGTTACCTGGAGTGGGTAAAGTATAAACTTTTCCGGGAGATCGTTTATGTCGTGAATATTGGCGAAGCTGTTGTTTATAGCAGAGCGTATATCCCAATATTTGTCGCGGAGACAGGGCAAGTTATTCAAGAAAGAAACACGAATTGCATCAGGTTCAAAAAGGTCAGGGCGTTTTAGAGTCTGATGAATTTTTTGTTTTAGGCGAGAATTTGCTGGTGGAACAAAAGTATCCAATAATTTGTCCGAATCTGATGCTGCTGGCGCATCTTTTGGCAGAGCAAAAGCCGGGAGAGGTGCTTGCCTAAATGCAGTGATGTATTCTTTTGCAGCGTTTACTGAGTCTTCGGTGCACGAATTGTAGGATGGCAATGTTTCATAGGCAGTTGTAGAAAACATTGTGCCAGTCATATTTCGAAGATTGGCAGCATATGATGCATCAATACCCAGTTCCTGTGCCGTTGCCATGGCTATTTTCATTTCAGGAGTCTCAATAGTAAGGCATAAGAAGTGCGTTATATTCTTTGCCAGCATGTAATTTTTATAAAGCTTATAGTAATCTTGGCCGCGTTTATAAAATTTATCGCCGCTACGCTTAAACCAGCTGCGTTTTTGTGCTTCTAGGTCTTCAATTAAAGAACCTTTATAGTTCTCTAACTCTGAGAGGTCACAGCCTTGTGGGCTGCGTGGTAATTCGTCTTCGACGCTGAGGATATTTTCTTTTGGGAGAACCTCAAGCATTAGCTTCATATGGGTCGAGGACGGCAAAATAATGTGCCAGGTGATATCCGGTCGTTCTTGCTGCGCGAGTTCAAGAAAATGCCGGAAAACAACTGGGGCAGAGCCGAATCCGTGTAACAGTACGTTCACGTTGGAATTATTGTGTCGTGTCATTTTGAAAACCAAAGATAATTTTGTGAGCTCAGGGTCATTAATGCATCAAGCTTGTCTTGAGAATACGTGTATTCGGTTGCGTCTTTGATCATGTCAGGATTAAGCACTGTTTCGACTTCCCCTGGAGGATAAGACGGTAACGTAAAGTAGTTTGCTAACTCATGAACCTTATGATCGTTTGATACTCCAATGAATGGTATGTGAAGCAGAGATGCTATGACGGCGCCATGAAATCGCATGCCGATGTGTATTTTAATATCGTGAAATGCTTTTATCATGTCGTTGACGTCTGCGGTCATTTTCAGCAAAGAAATTTTATGGTCGTGCTTTTTGGCAAAAGATGACTTCAACTTTTCCATAAATGGAACGTCACTAATTACGTTATTGTCTAGGAATATCATCAACTTAATCTTCCAGCCCTTTTCAAGGAAAGGGCTGGTAGTCTCCACAATCTGTTGGATAAGGGCATCGGCTTGTTCCTCACTTTGTGAAAAAGCTGTGGAAATAGCGATAGTTGAAGCTTGAGATGAAGATGGAGAAGTCGCTTGGAGTTGCTCAGCAATTGATGATCCATATAAAAGGTCAGCGGTTAATCGACAGTTGTCAGCTTTGGGGAGATTGCTCAGACTCTGACGGTCACGGACGCAAATATCCTCGCACAATCTGACCATGAGGCGAAGAAGGTATTGTGCAAATATCCCTTTGCATGGACCAACGCCGAGGCCAACGGCAACGATTTTAAGCCCTCGCAACCGGGCACATAGCATGACAAGAAAAACAATGAGGAGCGAATTGATGCTTGGATTGGTGTGCCATAGGGTGCCCCCTCCGAAGACCATCACATCATGGCCTTTAATCGCCGTATAAATGCTGTGCAGATAGGTAATCAATTTCATGCATCGGTTTCTTTTTCTTCCCTCGAGTAGGGCGTCACAGTCGGTTTGTGTGACTTTGCCATCATAATCCTTAAGGAATGAGATGCTGCTGTAGTTGCGAAGCGTGAAATGAGCGTCGGGCCAGTGATGAGATATTCCCTCAATAACGGATTTTAGCAAAAGGTCATCCCCAAGGTTGCCAAAACCGTAATATCCGTACAGGAAGATTTTCTTTCCCATCTTGGTTGGTATCCGCTGTCTTAAAGGTTCATAGGCAAATTGAGATAGCTAGTGCTTTGACAGGAACTCCGTCACATATTCAGCAATACGATCTGATGCGCAACCGTTTCCTTGAAGGTTCCGCCATTGCGTTATGGCTGAACTGCTGATTCTATTCGTGGTGAAGTCTTTTATAGCTTCAATGGTGCCCCTGCCGTTGGCGCCTGCAATCTTGCCAAGGCCTAAGGTAATGATTTCCGGGCGTTCGGTTACTTCGCGCGTGACGACGATTGGCACGCCACACCACGGAGCTTCTTCCTGCATACCTCCAGAGTCACTGATGACGTACTGCGCTTTGGGCAAAAGGTGGGTCATTTGCAAGTATGGCAGCGCCTCGGTGAAGAAAACACTTCTATTGGCTTTCTCCGGAAAATGTCGTTTGACTGTGTCCTGAACCGCAGGGTTTGGATGAAGAGGCCAAATGAATTGCATATCCGGCCATTCTTTGACTACATCCAAAAGTGTCTGGCAGAATTGATCCATCGCACCAGTTAAGGCTTCACGGCGGTGCATCGTGATGATGGCAAAATGTTTATTAATGTCAAACCCGTCGGGGAGCGACGTTCCGGATAGCTCTTGTGATTGCGCCGCAACAAAGCTATCGATTCCTGGGTTGCCTACAATCTTGATACATTCCTGTGCAATCCCTTCGGCAATCAGGTTGTCTCTAGATATAGGCGTTTGGGCAAGGTGAAGATCCGTGACCCTGGCAATCATCTGTCGGATACCTTCTTCGGGCCATGGGTTCTGTTGGTTGTAAGTGCGCAAACCAGCTTCGACGTGGATTACTGGAATTTGCATCAGGAATCCGGCTGTTGCGGCCCCCAGCGCAGAGATAGTATCGCCCTGCACGATAACGGCGTCTGGACGATCCTGCGACCATGCTTTACTGCAAGCGTCCATAATTCGGCTCTGAATAGATGCCGGGGTCTGATTGTGTGTCATTAGATCAAAATCGTGATCAATAAAAATATTCATTGATTGCACGGCTTGGTCCATCAATGAACGGTGCTGCCCTGTTGAGTAGACAACAATGGCCTCTTTACCATGTATGGCTCTGAGTTTTTTAATGACAGGGACAAGTTTAATAAATTCGGGGCGGGTGCCGGCAGCAACTGCAATTTTGGGTGCGATCACTTTAATCTCCAGAGGTCTTCGCCTAACAGCAATTAAGTACATTATTGTACTAACGCAAGCTGGTGGCACACTTTGTTTCGCCAATAATTATCATTGGTATACCCGTATTTTTATCAGCATCCAAGTGTGCATTCGGAGGTACGATGCGATGTGGGTATGAAGAGCTGTTTGACTGGGCTATAAACGGTTTTTGCTAACATGCGAACGTGATATATCACGGAACCTGTTCCGTTATATAGGTTAGTTTCCGGACATTGAGGGTTGTTAAATTATGAAAAAGATATTGGTAATCAGCTACTGCTATCCGCCCACTGTGAGCCCAGAGGCTTTGGTGACGGCCAAGTTGCTTCATAATTTGTCTGATACCCAAGTTGATGTTCTGACGTTGGATGATGGTTTGGTGTCGCCGCATTTTGATCCGCTTATGGGAGCATATGTACGTGGGACTAAGGGGACAATTTACAAGGTGAAACCGGGCTGTGTTGTGCGCGGAATACTTGCGATGAAGCGTTTGCCGTTACGTCCAGATCGGTGGTTGCTGCTGAATCGCAAGGTCGCACAAATGGCAGAACGCTTGATCCGTGAAAATAATTACGATTGTCTAGTGATCCGGTCACAGTATCATTCTGCGCAATTGGTTGGGTTACACCTGAAAAAGAAGTTTCCCAATTTGCCTTGGATTGCTTGTTTATCAGATCCGTGGTCATTTTCCGACCATCAAGCTAATGTTCCGCTTGCCTCAGTGTGGAGCGCTCGACAGGAAAAGAAAGTGCTGCAGGCTGCAGACGCCATTGTTCTTCCTACGGATGGACTTCGGGATTTCATGTTGAAAACCCTTCCGGAATTAAAACAGAAAAGCGTCACAATCCCGCATGCTTTTGATGAAGTATTGTACGCTTCGGGGGCTGACGTTCCGGCTTTGTCCTCCGGGACCCTTGTTTTGCGTTTATTTGGCTCTTTTTATCATTCTCGTCAGCCTAACGATTTTATTGAAGGCATAAAAAGAGTTAAATTACCTGAAGGTAAGACGCTAAAGGCCGAAATATATGGCGGTGATCATCCTTGTTGGAGGGATGTGCAAGCGCAGACCGATGGTCGCCTTCAATGGATGGGGACCGTCCCTCACGTAGAAGCTCTTTCCTTGATGCAGGGGTCGGACCTTTTGGTCGTCGTTGATGCCAACAGTTCGGATAATAGCTTTTATTTGCCGTCAAAGATCGTCGATTACATCGGAAGCGGTCGTCCCATTTTGGCGTTGTGTGGTCCGGGAACTGTTGCAGACTTGACGAAGGCCTATGGAGGTTTCGTCGTCAACGGTTCTGATCCAGATGCTATTGCTCGAGGGATTGAAGCTAGCCTAGCTCGTGAACAAATCAAGATTGAAGATAGCGTGCGTCAGCGTTTTGATGCCAAAACAGTTGCAGCGGATTTTTGTGCTCTTCTGGATAAAGTCACAGCGAAGCAAAACTTAGCCTGATTAGCAGGGTACATTACCGTTTCGGCTGGATGGCCTTGATGAACGGGATCAGGGCCAGCAGAGGCTTGCCAAGAAGCGCATGTCGTAGAGTCTTGGTTTTCCACCCTAGCCATAGAAGACGTCGTGAGAAGGAGGGCTTATTAATAGGCGTTCCTTTAGGTTTTTTTTGTGCCACAAGATAAATTGTGCCTCGGTGCGTTTTTAGGTGGCGAGCCTCGAATCCGGCTTCGGCAAGGGCGTACAGCATTGAGTTTCGCGCCGGATAAAATGTGTGGGCATAGTTAGGCAGGCCCGCGTCAAGCGTTGATAGGAAGTCGGCGAGAGAAATGCAGAAATATCCATCGTCGGCAAGGAGATCATAAACCTGCCGAATGAAGCTCATAGGCTCCGTAATGAAATAGATGGCATGAGAAATGTGGATCAGGTCAAATGGACCTGTGACCGTTGCATTTTCGAACGGACAGATTTCCGATTGAATGCCGATGGCATCATGATGGGATTTGGTGTTGGTATCCACGTCAATACCATAAGCATCCCATCCCGCATCAGCGAACGCCTTTACAGTTTCACCGTATCCGCATGCAATATCAAGGAAGCGTCGCCCTTCCTTACCTTTTAACAAATCGCCATAGATGCTCAGGTTACGTTGCCCCCCCAGTTTACTGATGGCGATACGTTGATTGAATGTTGCTTGAGCTTTGGAGGATAGAGGGTCAACCAACGTTCGGTTTAGGTCCCAAATTTCTTGCAGAATAGAGAGTTCCGGCTGCTGACTAGGGTAAGCATTCCCGCAGGTAGGGCAAAAGTGCCACGTATAGGAGCCTGCCTTGCCGTGGGCATGCAAGACCTGCATTGCATCTTGGCTTTGCACAAATGGCATGGTCCAGTGCTGGCTTTCCCGGCAGATAGGGCAAAAACTCATAAACTACTCCGTGTGGCTGATGAATACAGGCCAAATCAATTCGGTTGTTGTCGATCTAGGTGTTGCAGATATGCTTTGAAACTGCAAGCCGGGTCAAGTGTGCCCCCAGAAAGTTTATAGATATAATCACAATCGCTTAGGGCGGTTGTGCGGTGGGCAATGACTACGGTGATGCGGCTTTTTTTATCTGCTGCCAAAGCATCTAGAATTCGTTTCTCCGTTTGGATATCAAGCGCGCTGGTGGCTTCATCAAGGACCAAAAGTGGACGATTGGTATAAATTGCCCGTGCGATGCCAACCCGTTGTGCCTGTCCACCGGATAGCATTGCTGCGTTTTCACCAATTTGGGAGTTCAGGCCATGGGGCAAATCTTGGATCACCTCATTGAGTTGTGCAATGTCAAGCGCCCTGGCGAGACGTTCCTGATCGACTGTATCTTCCGTTTCACCAAGGGCGATATTGGCCAGCAATGTATCATCAGCAATAAATACGTTTTGTGCAACATATGCGACTTGCGTCTGTAAGCCGCGCACATCTTCTGCTGATTTAAGAGATGTTGTATTCCAAAAGATTGTGCCTTTTTGTGGTTGTAATAGCCCAAGGAGTATACCAATCAAAGTGCTTTTCCCTGCACCGGAAGGCCCAACGATACCTGCGATATCGCCTTTCTGTAAATTAAGGGTGATATCCTTAAGAACATCGTTTGCATCAGGTTCATAGCGAAAAGTGATATCTCTTAATGTCAGGCTTTCAATTGGCTCTGAGACCACATTAATCTTCTCTTCTGTTACTTCATAGGCTTTGAGCAATGAAGGAAGTGTTTGTCTAAGTGTTGGGATGACGTAGTAGATCATCAGACCACTGACAAAAATACGATTAAAAGATGGTAGGAGGCGATATCCGGCAACAATGTACGTTACCAATAATGGAAGATCATTTTCCATAGAACCATGGGATTTGGTGTATAGAAATGCGGAGAGAAGTGCGAGAAGAGCAATAGCCTCCAATGCCATGCGTGGGATGACCTGAATAAATCCAATAATTGTTACAGATTTGGCGTAGGAATGAGCTAGGAACTCGAAGCGATCAAGAAAATAGGATTTACGTCCTGATAGTAGAATTTCTTTGAGCCCGGTCAGAACGCTTTGCGCCATCTTGATCATATGCTGTTGCTGTTGGTCGCGAATAAGGCCAAGCTGCGCCCCGACTTTGCGGGTTATCAGCAACATACTGAGTAACAATATTCCAGAGCTACCACAGACATATATTGCCACAACGGGGTCAAGATAAAATAAAACTGAAATCAGTAAAGTACACACAAGTAGTTCTGATGTAACGGTTATGGCCTGCAAAACGATGTTATCGACGATAAGGCGCGTTTCTGTGGTAACGTTCCGCGTCAGAATGGCTGAATTCTGTCGGCTGTGGAAATGGAACGACATTTTCGTATAACCACTCAGAAGCTTGCTGCTAATGCTTGAGTAGAAGGTTTGCGAGTAGCTATGTTGGAAGTAGGCATGCAAAATAGTAACGATCATCTTCGATATAAAGATAGCGACTAGCCCGCCACCTAGGTAAAGCAGTAGTTCGTCCTCACTGTTAACCGGAAGTATAGAAGATAGGAATTCTCCTGTTTTACTGTTCAAGAATTGGTCAGAAGATTGCACAAGGGCGATAAGGGGGGCAATTGAGCCCACGCCCAGAGCTTCCAGTGTGGCCATGCAGAAGGTAAGCAAGACGACAGTGACAAAAAGGCCTTTATTCTCGGCAGGTGGAGCTAAAATCTTTAATAATAGGCGTAAAGGTATTTTTTTATTTTGCGACATACTTGTGTTTTACCTTACCTGTGGCGTCTTTGTTTTTTGCACTGTACGGGATCGTTGTTATTGAATCTTGTCGAGTGTAAGGGCAGTGCCGCGCGCAATGGCGGCTTTGGCCTTTTTGCCTAATATGACTTCGTGTTCTTTTGGGGCAAGGCCGTAGCCGGGCCGGATCACACGGGTGTTTTCGTGGGTGAAAACCTCCCCTTTTTCCATGTTTTTGACCACATACACCGAGCGACGGAATATCAAGTTAGCTTTTTCACTAGTTTTGCGACGGAATTGGGCTTCTCCAAGGGCCTTCCATGCTGTGCGACAATCGGCCACCAATGCGCCTAACTCATCTGGTTCCAAGGAAAAAGCAGCGTCGGGGCCGCCATCACTACGGCGCAAGGTAAAGTGTTTTTCAATGATATTGGCACCTAAGCTAACTGCCGCAACTGAGACGGCTGTACCAGGCGTATGATCGGAAAAGCCGGAGACAACATTGAATTTTTCTTGCAGCTTTGGCATGGTCAGTAGGTTGGCATCGGTTACCGGAGTTGGGTACCCGGACACGCAATACAATAGGCATAAGTCTTTGCAGCCTGATTCGTGAGCCACAGCCACCGACTCTTCTATTTCTTCAACGGATGCCATGCCCGTGGACATAATGATTGGTTTGCCAGTTGCAGCAACTTTGCGGATCAGGGCATGATCGGTCAATTCAAAGGACGCGATTTTGTAGACACCCATATTGAACTGTTGCAAAAAAGCGACAGAAGTCTCGTCAAACGGTGTGCTGAAGATGTCTAGCCCCAACTTATGTGCACGGGCGAACAATTGTTCATGCCATTCCCAAGGGGTGTGCGCTTCTTCGTATAATTCATAAAGAGTTCGGCCATCCCAAAGGCCTCCCTTGACCTGAAAATCATCTAGGTCGCAGTCAATGGTCATGGTGTCTGGCGTATAGGTTTGCAATTTCACTGCATCTGCACCAGCGGCGTGGGCAGCATCAATGATTTCCAGAGCACGGTTGATGTCACCATTATGGTTGCCGGATACTTCTGCAATGATGTAAGGGGGGTGACCGGGGCCGATGGTGCGATTACCGATGGTAAAGGTTGCAGCAGTCATGTGTCATTCTCTATATCAGGATTTGCGGCGGATAGTGACGCGGGCGGTAACGGCATCACTTTCGACTTCAGCGCGTCCAAACTCAAGTCGAAAATCACCGTGATCAAAGAAAGCATGGGGGTAGCTGTCTACATCCAGCATCCGAATATGATCAAACAGGGCGCCCAAGGTTCCTGTCTTAGGCAATGCACTCTGTTCTGGTGTGCGGCGTGTGAAGACCACCGCCTCGCCTTGTTGTGGTCGTGGTTGCGGTTCATTCTGGACGATATATGCAATCAATTCCCATGCCAGTTTACTCATACGTTCGAATATGTCTTGCCCGCGACCATATTCAATTCCAGCGTTAATTTCATGTACACAGGCCCAGCATCAAGGGCTTCAACCATACGCAAAGCAGTTAGTTTGGTGTCAGTGTGGCCGCGTGCAATCAGGTTCTGAATGGGCGAGCCACCACGGCCATAGGGGACATCCGCCGCATGGAAGCAGACGCATTCGGTTAGCTCCAAGACATCACGCTTTACCAGCCAAGACCAATGTGGGAAGAAAACATACCGAGGCTTAAGCTCCGCAATCCGTGCCGCAGTTAAGTCTTCTGGGGAGGTAATCAGGTGCCAGTTTCCGGGTAATGGAGGACTGTGTGCGTGGAATGCAGCGATATTCCAATCTTTGGTCGTCGCGACAATATAAGTTTGGGTCATAGGGCGGAAACAGTTTTTACAAGATTAGGTATGCCTTGACCATCGCATACGCTGCGACAGACTAAGGAGAGGGATTTCAGATGTTGCGTGCCCATCTGAATCTGTTGGAGATGTTGGGCCAAAGTATTTGCGGTGAGAGAAGTCCAGTCTCCGGCGTAGAGTATGGCACCCATCTCTACTAGGTTTTGAGCGATCAGGCGTTGATTGTCTGCGATAACTACAGCGAGAGTCGGTAGACCAAGGGTGCAACGTTCCCAAGATGTGACGCCACAGGCTCCAATAGCAAGGTCAGCTTGTGCCATCAAATTCGCCATATGCGGTGTATCGAGGTGAAGTGTTGCCTGGGCCTTCATGTTTTCGATAAGTGATCTAACCTGTGCAAGGTTAGGGGAAATGGAACCGAGGACCACATCTACCGGGCAGTGAATATTCGCGTCTTGAATCGCATGCAGGGCAAGGCTGGTAATATCCTTGGGATCAGAGCCACCAATAGCAATTAGGATACGGTTCAACTCGCCATTTCTTCGTACCAATGAACTGGCCCGCAGTTCAGAGAACTCCGGGCGTAACATGGCATAGTGTGGCCCTAGGAAAAGGCGGCAAGCCTCTGGTACTAGTTCTTGGTAATCGTCAGATTTGCGCCCCAGCGTTTGGTCTAGAAGCGCATCACAGTTGTGGGGACGATCTGCAAGATCATCAATCACTAGAATGCGATCGGCCCAATGCCGTGCGGGGGTTTCAAATGACTGATCTAGGCCATAATGGTCAACAACAAGGAGGTCAGCCTTCTGGTTCAGGGCGATGGCGACAGAGGCAGAATCATTTGGAGTATCTGGGACGATAATAGCATGCCCTGATGCCGTGAGGGCGGGTACCGTTGTTGGTGTTTCAGGACTCACAGCAAATGTGCACATCCACCCCGCATCCCTCAGGCCATTGGCAAAGGCAAGGCAGCGAAAAATGTGACCTCCTCCCAAAGTTGGAGAGGCATCAGCACGGAACACCACATGTTTTTGTCGTTTCGTCATTACGATTTTTTGCTTAGTACTAACCTTCATCTTTGCAGGCATTGATTGTCAGAATATATTTTCTGCCATGCAGATAGAAAAAAGCTGGATAACGTGTATTGTCGACTACACGTAACAAGTTGAATTGTTCAGCAAGTGTTTTGTCAGGCATTAATTCACTGTCATGTGGATGACGACGAGGGTAAAATGTCGGCTCACCAATTTGCTCTTTTCCCAGAGGGATAGAAGGCGAGCTTAAATAAGATAGACATAATGAGATGTGCATTTCTCCTAGTTGATGACGAATCTCATTGTTTAGTTCGTGCCCTTGTAGCCGCATGATTTCTTGCTGAATAATTGGCCCTGCATCAACTTCATCAATAGCTTCAATTAATGAAACAGGGATGTCATTGTGCCCCGCAAGTATGAGCCACGTCGTCGGTGAGAAACCTCGACCTTTGGGTAAGTCACTGGCATGGACAACAAGATTTTTTTTGTGTCTTTTAAGGAGGTTTTCAGGAGTTATTTTGACGCAACCTAAGTAAAATGCGACATCCCCGTGAGTGATGTCCTCATGGTTGCGGATCAGGCACGCTACATCATTTCCTTGATTGATCTCTTGGACTAATTTTTCCGCATAAGGCAGAATCCAGCTTTCGTTGTCGACGATCACTGAGATTGTTCGCTGAGTGTACCACCAATCTGTGCTCACAACTATAGTGCCTTTTCTAATGCAGACACAACACGCTGCAAATCATCGTGATCCATGTCTGGAAACAGGGGTAGGGACAGGCAGCGTGCATAGTAAGCATCGGCGCCGGGTAAGGTCAAATTTGACTGACGGGCGCGCCAGTAGGGTTGGCGGTGGACAGGCAAATAGTGGACCTGTGTGCCAATGTTTAAGGCGCGAAGCTCTTGCATCACTTGTGCGCGGGGTTTCCCAATTGCGTCGAAATCAATTAGCACCGGATACAGGTGCCAGCCACCTTCACAACCCGGAACCCGTGAAATCGGGCGCAGGGCTGGAGCCATCGGGGCCAACAAGACATCATAAGCATCGGCTAAGGCGCGACGTTTATTGAGAAAACCATCAAGCTTTTTGAGTTGGCTGAGACCCAAGGCGCAGTGAATATCGCTTTGGCGATAATTCAGGCCCGGATGTGGCATTTCGTAGTACCAAGGGCTGGCATTGCCATGTGCATCAAAAGCTTCATCCGGTTGGACAAAGGCATCTATGTCACGATGCATGCCGTGATTACGATAGGCGCGGAGTTTCGCGGCAAGTTCATCATCCGCAGTTGTGACGGCACCGCCTTCACCCATGGCAATGGTTTTGACCGGGTGCATGGAATAAACGGACATTGCAGATTTTTTGCCGCTGCCAATTTTTTCACCGTTCATGGTCGCGCCAAGCGCGTGGCAAGCGTCATCAACCACGGTGATGCCAAGTGGTTTGGCGATGGCGTTTATGGCGTCAAGATCAACGCATCCACCATTTAGGTGGACTGGGAAAACGGCTTTGACGGGTCCGTGGGCACGATCAAGTGCATCTTGGAAGGTTGCGGCAGTCATCAAGCCGGTATTGGGGTCTACATCAGCAAAGACAATATCCGCGCCAGTGAAATGTGGTGAACTGGCAGTGGCGAGGAATGTGACACTAGGGACAATGACGACATCACCCGGGCCAAGACCAAGTGCGAGTGCTGCCAAGTGCAGTGCTGCTGTGCCGTTTGAGCAAACCACAGCATGAGGAGCACCAACTTTTCTGGCAAAAGCTATTTCAAAAGCCTCAACGGTGGGCCCACAGGTTAAGTAATCAGATCTAAGGACATCTGCGACGGCTTTGATATCGTCTTCATCGATCTGTTGCTTACCATATGGCAGAAAGGATTGTGGTAGCTGCGTCATGTATTTGCCTCGAATGGCTGAAGGCTCGTAAAGATGTTCTCACTATCCTGAAATGCAGGAAATGAGAATATTATTTCTGGCTAGGGCTAATCATTACTGTTGCCGTGATGGTGATTTGTGGCCTCAGCAGCAAGATCGCAGTCGACCATCTCTCGAACAAGTTGTTTAAACGGTGTGGTGTGTTGCCAGCCTAGTTTGGCCTTGGCTTTTGCCGGATTACCGAGGAGTAGGTCCACTTCTGTCGGGCGGAAATACTGCGGGTCGATGCGGACAAGAACCCTGTTGGTGGCGGTATCAATCCCCGTTTCTTCAACCCCATTACCTTGCCAACCAATTTTAATACCGACTTCTGCGAAGGCAAGTTCGACAAACTCGCGGACGGAATGCGTTTCACCGGTGGCGAGCACAAAGTCGTCCGGTTCATCATGTTGCAAAATCCGCCACATACCCTCCACATAATCACGAGCATGGCCCCAGTCCCGTTTGGCATCCAAATTGCCAAGATATAAACAGTCTTGGTGTCCATGGTGAATAGCAGCAACCGCCATGGTGATCTTCCGGGTGACAAAGGTTTCCCCCCGGATCGGACTTTCATGGTTAAACAAAATGCCATTGCTGGCAAACATGCCGTAGGCTTCGCGGTAATTCACAGTGATCCAATAAGCATAGAGTTTTGCCGCGGCGTAAGGGCTCCGTGGGTAAAACGGTGTGGTTTCGCTTTGTGGTGTTTCTTGGACTTTGCCGTACAGTTCAGATGTTGAAGCCTGATAAAATCGCGTGGTTTTTTCCATTCCAAGGATTCGAATGGCTTCAAGCAGGCGCAAAGCACCAATCCCATCTGCATTGGCGGTGTATTCGGCCGTATCGAAACTTACTTGCACATGGCTTTGTGCAGCGAGGTTATAGATTTCATCTGGTTGGACTTCCTGCACCAACCGGATCAGGTTAGTGGCGTCGGTCATATCGCCATAATGCAAGAAAAATGTTTTATCAGGATGATGTGGGCTTTGGTAAAGATGATCAACCCGAGCTGTGTTGAAGGAGGACGAACGACGTTTAACGCCGTGGACTTCATACCCCTTATCAAGCAGTAACTCACACAGGTAGGCCCCGTCCTGTCCGGTTGCTCCGGTGATCAGTGCGCGTTTAACTGACATTTAAGAGGCCTCCTATGCGGGTGCAGATGGATGAGGGATCAATCGTAATAGGATTTCGGGGACTTCTCCACGAATATCATGAGCCTTGAAACAGGTCATAGCGGTCATGGACCTAACGCCAGAGGTATTTGGGAATTAGGTTGAGGTCGAAAATCATTTTTGTTTCGGGGGCAGTTTTTTCTAAGGAGCCTTGATCAAGACCGATAAAGGGGCAGCCGACAGCGGCGGCACCGTCGCGGTCATCGAACCCATCGCCCACCATCAGGATTTGCTCAGGTTGCAGGTTTTCTGCGTCCATGACTTTACGCAGGTTTTCAACCTTCATGCCGTGACCGCCGAGTACTCCGGTGAATGTTCCGTCATCATAACGCTTGGCGACGACAGCGCGCAGTGGTTCCTGAGGGGTGGCGCTGTTGATCCAGATGGATATCTCCTTGGCTTTTAGGGCTGCCAAGGTTTCCGTTGCTCCGGTTCGTTCCGGGCAGTCCAGAATCCTGTCTTCGCACCATTGGGCATATTCAGCGACCAATTCAGTCCCATCTGCGTCATAAAAAGCAGCAAAAGCATTCATGATTGCGTAACGATCACCGGGTGGGGCTGCCATAATCGCATCCATGCGGGCAATCCCATCGGGGAAGCGTTCGGCAACGGCAGTGAAGCCATCGCGTTTGATTGCGTTGGACATGACCAACGTGCCGTCGAAATCAAAGACCACACATTTGATTGTTCCGGCATCAAAATTATCTGTCATGGTTCAATGCCGCCCATGGAACACAGTTTGACCCATGCCGTGTCATCAATGGGCATGACGGATAGCCGGGATTGTTTGATCAGGGCCAGGTCAGCCAAGGACGGCTCGGCCTTAATATCCGCAAGCGTAACAGAGTTGAGAAACGGACGTTGTGCTTTGACCCGGACCATAACGAACTTGCCCGACGGATCGGATGGGTCTGGTTCCGCCTCGCCAACAATTTCCACAATGCCAGCAATCCGTTTTTCATTCACGGAATGATAAAAGAAAGCGGTATCGCCAACACGCATAGCCTTGAGATTCTTGGCGGCCTGATGGTTGCGCACGCCGTCCCATGGCTCGCTGTCGACTTTGGTCTGGTCGTCCCAGCTCCAAGCACCGGGTTCGGATTTCACGAGCCAATGGGCCATGGGTCGCTTCCTTATGAATTGATGGGCAAGGTGTGTTTGAATTTGCGGATGACAATGCTTTCAAACAGTCCGGCTTTGACATAGGGGTCTTGTGCCATCAAGGCTTCGACTTCTTCACGGTTGTCAGCTTCCATAATGAAGAACGAGCCAACAAAGGTTTCCCCGTCATCGGCGAAGACCGGGCCGCCAACGGTGATGGCTTTGACTTTGGTAATGTGGTCAAGGTGAGCCGGACGATTGTCGAGGCGCAGTTGCAATGCGCCGGGTTTATCGGTGCAGGTAACGGTAAACAGCATGGAACGCTCCCAATGTACTGGCGGTTAGTCGTGTTCGGCACGCAGCGGGCGGGCCAGCAGGTCGGTGATGGTGGTGTCGATATCGGCCCCGTCGAACAAAATGCTGGCGACGGCTTCGGTAATTGGCATATCGATTTGGGCTTTTTGTGCCAGTTCACGGCAGGCACGGGCGGTAAATACACCCTCGGTCACGGCGCGGCGTTCGCCCAGAATATCATCAAGCTTCCGCCCTTCGCCCAAGGCTGCGCCCAGTGAGAAGTTACGAGACTTCATAGAGGTCGCAGTCAGGATCAAGTCGCCCAATCCGGCAAGGCCCATCAAGTTGATGGGTGCGGCACCTTTGGCGACGGCAAGGCGGGTAATTTCTGCCATGCCACGGGTGATAAGAGCCGCTTGGGCGTTGCTGCCAAGTTCGCGCCCGGAAACAATACCGCAGGCAATTGCCAATACGTTTTTCACGGCACCGCCAACTTCGGAAGCAATGACATCCTCAGTCCAATAAGGGCGGAATGTGGGGGTGCGAATGGCGTGGGCCATGTTTCGGGCAAGATTTTGGTCCGAACAGGCCAGCGTGATTGCGGTTGGCAGACCCTTGGCAACGTCGATGGCAAAGGTCGGACCGGATAGGACGCCCCACGGTGCGCCCGGCAGTTCTGCATCCAAAACATCGCTCATCAGTTCCAGCGATCCTTCTTCAATGCCCTTGGAGCACATAAGGATCGGGATACCTTTGCGGTGGTAACGGGAGAACACCTTTAAGGTTGGTCGGGCGAATTGCGCGGGGGTCACCCACAGCACCAAATCGCATGCGGCAACATCTGCCAATTCGCTGGTCGCCGTGATTTTTTCCGGCAATGGAATCCCCGGCAGGTACAGCGTATTTTCACGGCTGGCGGAAATGCTGGCGACGACTTCGGCCTCATGAGCCCAAAGGGTTACGCTGCGCCCGGCGCGGGCGGCGGTGATGGCAAGGGCGGTTCCCCATGCTCCTGCGCCGACAATACCAATCCGTTCCATCGTACAATCTACTCCGTCATCCAAAAGTCGTTACAACAGGTCGCAAAATCGCGCCAAGGCTTAGGCCTTGATCCCAGCGCCGCGTGCCTTTGGCGCGCTGTTATCAAGGGGCCAGCGCGGACGCGGCTTGAAATCCAGTGGGTCGGTTAGGCCTTGTTTGAACCGTTCGACTCCAGCCCATGCGATCATCGCACCGTTATCCGTGCAGAGTTTCATAGGCGGGGCTACAAAGTCCAGACCGGATTTATGGGCCAGTGCAGTCAGTTCCTGACGTAAGGCGGAATTGGCGGCAACGCCACCCGCAACCACCAAATGTTTCCCGAGCGGCTCCACCCGTTTGAATTCGGCTATGGCTGGTTTCAGGCGTGCGGCGAGGGTCTCTGTCACTGCAAGCTGAAAGCTGGCGCATAAGTCGTTGATATCCTGTTCGGTCGGCGAGGCTGGCAACTTATCCAAAGTTTGCCGCACGGCAGTCTTAAGGCCGGAGAATGAAAAATCAAATCCGGGTCGACCTTTCATTGGGCGCGGCAATGGGAAGCGGGCGGCATCGCCAAGAGCGGCGCGTTTTTCCACTTCCGGCCCGCCGGGATAGGGCAGGCCCATCATTTTGGCGGATTTATCGAATGCTTCCCCGGCTGCGTCGTCAATGGTGGTGCCCAGACGGCGGTACTGCCCCGGTCCGCTGACGATCAGGGTTTGGCAATGACCACCGGAGGTCAGCAATAATAGGTAAGGAAAAGGCACGTCATTGGACAACCGTGGTGTCAGGGCGTGTCCTTCCAGATGGTTGACAGCCAAAAATGGAATGTCAGAGGCCGCAGCCATGGCTTTTGCCGCAACCACGCCGACCAGCACCCCACCGATCAATCCCGGTCCGGCGGCGGCGGCGATGGCGGACAGGTCACTGACATCAACCTTGGCGTCAGACAGAGCCTGCCGAATCACGGAGTCGATTTGACTGATGTGCGCGCGTGCGGCAATCTCTGGCACCACACCACCATAGGGGCGATGGGCTTCGATCTGGGATGCCACAATGTTGGATAGGATCTCGCCATCCCCCGTTACCACGGCGGCTGCGGTCTCGTCACAACTGGTTTCTATGCCTAAGACTATCATGCAGTATGAAATACTGCTTTGCAGAGGCGAAGCCAACCTCTACAACACTGTGGTGAACAAAAAACCGGATTTTAGGTAGCCTATTCGATATGTCGACCAATGCAATTTTGAAAATCGGAACCCGTGGCAGCCCGTTGGCTGTGGCTCAGACTGTGGAAACTGCCAATGCTTTGCGTGCGGTGGTACCCGAACTTGCTGACCCGGATGCCATTGAGATCGTGATCATCAAAACCACCGGAGATATGATTCTGGATCGGCCCCTGGCTGAAGTCGGTGGCAAAGGTCTGTTCACGAAGGAAATTGACGACGCCATGCTGGATGGTCGGATTGATCTGGCGGTGCATTCCATGAAAGATGTGCCCACATGGTTGCCCGATGGCATTGATTTGCCCTGTATGTTGCCGCGTCAGGACCCGCGCGATGCATTCATTTCGCCCCATGCCAAAACCCTGATGGATTTGCCGTCCGGGTCTGTGGTTGGCACGTCAAGTCTGCGGCGCGGTGCCTTCGTGTTGGCGGCACGCCCGGATCTGAAGGTAGTTTCCTTCCGTGGCAATGTGCAGTCACGTCTGCAAAAGCTGAAAGACGGGGTGGTGGATGCCACCATGCTGGCTTTGGCTGGATTGCGGCGCTTGGAAATGGAGCACGTGGCTGCCAGTGTTATCGACCCGGACACGATGCTGCCGGCTGTGGCACAGGGTGCCATCGGCATTACCTGCCGCAGCAATGATGATCGGGCACAGGATTGGTTGTCCCGGATTAATCATGTGGATACGGTGACTGCCGTTACCTGTGAACGGGCATTTTTGCGTATTTTGGATGGGTCTTGTCGCACGCCGATCGGTGGCTATGCAGTATTGGATAGTGCAGGTGGCCTTGATTTCACCGGACGTTTGGTGCGCACAGACGGTTCAAAAATCTTTGAAGCCATGCGCTCCGGCAACCGGGAGGATGCAGAGGCTCTGGGCACGGACGCCGGAAAAGAAGTAAAAGCTGAATCAGGTGGCTGTTACTAAAGGCATATCCGGTGTAAAGTCATCAACGACAGAGTTTTGGGGGAGTTTGAAGTCACATGCGTGTTCTGATCACCCGTCCGCGGGAAGACGCCGAGGAAACCGCCTGCTTGCTTGAAGAGCGTGGGGTCAAGGTTGCGACGGAGTCTCTGCTGGCTATTGTGCCGATGGCGGCCCCCCAAGTTTCCATTGAAGGCGTGCAGGCACTGTTATTCAGCAGTGCCAATGGCGTGCGGGCCATGTCGGCCCTGATCCCTGAACGGGATATTCCGGCTTATACGGTCGGCGATGCCTCGGCGCGGGCGGCGCGCCTTGCAGGCTATAAATATGTGTATTCCGCAAAAGGTGACGTGAATTCCCTTGCTGATCTGGTGAAACAGGAACTGTCACCAGAAGATGGGAAGCTGTTACATCCGGCTGCCAATGTCGTCGCCGGAGATTTGAAGGGAATGTTGGCGGAGGCCGGCTTTTCGGTGGACAAAGTCCAAATGTACGAAAGCCGTCCGGCGATTGCCCTGACTGATTCCCTGATTGATGCGTTTCGGACTGCATCCATTGATGCGGCCTTCTTTTTCTCGCCACGAACCGCCAAGACCTTTGTTGAATTGGCACAAAAAGCGGGCGTGGATGTTTCCGCCGTCACGGCATATGGCCTGTCTCAGGCCGTAGCCAACGAACTCGCCGTCATGACATGGCATGCTGTGCGGGTTGCAGAGGCACCGGAACAGGACTCCCTGCTGGCGATTTTTGATCAGGATCGTGAGGCAGGACTTATCAAAGCAGGGCAGGCTTCGGCGCTTGCCGAAGGAACCAAGGGTGGAGGAAAGCCAATGTCTTCAGGCGATAAGACCAACAACAATCCAGAGGATGCGGTCACGCAAACCACGGATGTTGTTGCGGCAAAAGCAAAAGCCGAGGCACAGGATGACGCGGTTCATGACCGTGACCTTGATATTGACAGCAAACCGGGCGATGACGCGCCGGAAACTGCAGACACGGAAGACGCAGCCACAGCCAAAAGCGGTGGCGGTAATGGGGCCTTGGTCGGGGTTCTGATGTTGGCAGTCGCCGGGTTGGGTGGCTATGCATCCCTGCCGTATTGGCGCGACAAAGTGCCGGAGCCGTACCAAAGCTATTTGCCAGAATTCCCGCAAAGTCAAACGGCAATCAAAATGGTGGACCTACAGGCCGCCGTTGATAGCAATAAGGCTGAAGTAGCCAAATTGCAGGCTGAGTTGCTGGCTGTGAGTGCCCAACTGGAAGCGGCGCAGTCCGCAGAACCATCAGCAGACCTGAGCGCCGTTGTCGCTGACTTGCAGGAAAAAGTCGCAGGTTTGACCCAACGTGTGGTGAGCTTGGCAGAAACCCCGGTGCCCAATGGCAAAGGGGCGACTACAGTGACCCGTGCAGAGCTTGGTGATGCCGTTCGCCACCGGATTGATCTTTTGGCGGGCAAGGTGGAAGAACAGGCCGAAACCATTGACGGCTTTATTGCCAAAATGGAAGAGGCACAAGCCGGACTTGTCGATGGCTTTGATAAGGTCAACACCCGCCTTGAAAATGTGGAACTGACCCGTGCCGATGCCTCCAGCGTTCTAAAGCTGGCTGACCGGATTGGGGATGTGGAAAAACTGGCGAAGGCCATGGTCTCCCGCCATGATGCATCCTTGGCGAATTTGCTGGCAGTGGTTCAGCTGCGGGCAAAAGCAGCCGATGGCTTGCCGTTTGATGCGGAACTGCGGACAGCACGCGCCCTTGCCGAAGACAAAACCGAATTTGATGCCAAGGCCGGGGCATTTGAAACCATGGCTGGAAAAGGCGTGGCAACCACGGCAGCTTTGCGAACGGCTTTTGATGTTCTGTCCGCAACCGCAGCAAAGGCTGCGGCGGCTCCGCAGGGGGATAACCTGCTGGACAAAACCTTGGGCCGGGTTATGGGGCTGGTGACGGTTCGCCGCATGGATGGCAAGGATGACGGTCCGTCGGTCAACGCTATGCTGGCACGTGCCGAAACCTTCCTGAATGCCGGTGACCTTGCCGGTGCCATTCAGGAGCTGAAAGCAATTGAGGCTCCGGCAGTGGCTGCAACGCTGAAACCGTGGCTGGAACGGGCAGAAGCTCGACTGGCTTTGGATGCGGCCTTGTCGACCCTGACCGCAGATGCCTTGGCGCGTGTGGCGGCAAGTGCCATGCAGGCGGATGTCAGCGCCCAGAAAAAAGGAGCATAAGATATGATCCGTATTCTGGGATTTCTGATCGGCGTTGCCCTGCTGGTGGGTGGTGCCGTGTGGCTGGCGGAACATCCGGGGCTGGTGACCGTTCGCTGGATGGCATGGCGCTTGGATACGTCGGTGCCGATTTTGGTCCTGACCATGGCGATCGTGCTTGTGGTCGGCTACTTCACGCTGCGCTTCCTGTTTGGCGTGTTGGGATTGCCGGGCTGGTTGTCACGTCGGTCCCGTGAACGCCGTCAGATGAAAGGCTCTGCGGCTTTGGCTGGTGCGGTTACCGCGATTGCCGGCGGCGATGCCGACGCAGCAAAACGCTGCACCAAAGATGCTGATAAAGCCTTGAAAAACCCGCAGTTGACACATTTGTTGACCGCGCAAATTGATGCGACCCGCGGAGATGTGGAGGCGGCGAAGGCTCATTATCAAGCTTTGCTGGAAACGCCGGATACGGAGCTGGCGGGTTTGCGCGGGCTTTTGGATATCATGGACCCGGCGGATGCGAATGCCTTGCCGTTTGCGGAGAAGGCCATTGCTAAGGCACCGAAAGCCGCATGGGCTATTCGAGCCTTGTTTGCGGCTCAGGTTGCGGCGGGGCGTCTGGACGCGGCGCAGTCCACACTGTCTGGGGCCAAGAAAAACGCCAGCTTCAGTGACGCGGAAAAAGGCCAGTTGGCACTGAAACGCGCACAGCAGGCGCAGGACGAAAGCCGTTTTGCCGATGCGACAAAACTGGCAAGAGAAGCCCTGGATTTGATGCCCGGTGATCTGGATGCGGTTTTGACTTTGGCGATGATCCATCGTGCGGATAATCGCCAGAAAAAGGCGGTAGAGGTGCTGGAAACGCAATGGAAAGCCGAACCGTCTGCCAAGGTTTTGTCCACCTATATGGGGGTTATGGCTGCTGTTGATCCTGACGATGTGTTGAAGGCTGTGAGAAAACTAACCGCTGCCAACCCGGATCATGCGGAAAGTCGCCTTGCCTTGGCTAATGCCTTGCTTGGGGCCGGGAACCTTGCGGAAGCAAAACAGGTTATTGAACCCTTGGTCGGGCCGGAAGCGGAAGCTGCGGTTGCCGCGCGGGCGTGTCTGACTATGGCGCGGGTTTTGGTGGCAGAAGGAGCCGATGTTTCGGCGCAGAAGGACTGGATTGACCGCGCCGCACTTGGCCTTGCCGGTCTGGCTTAGGCTAGCGCAGAATTGGGAGCCACCGGGTTTTTTCCGGTGTTTCCCTCTTGCAAAAACGGGCAAAACTGCATATTGTTCCGCCCCTGCAAGGCATATCATGCAGGAATTAAGCCGATGTAGCTCAGGGGTAGAGCAACTGATTCGTAATCAGTAGGTCGTGTGTTCAAATCACATCATCGGCACCATCCTTTCAAAGGGCTAGACGATAACGTCTGGTCCTTTTGTTTTTTCGTATAGATGTCATCAAGTAATTATTCGAGTTGCCGGGATATAGTTTCTGGTGCAATGATGTCTCATTGCGTTTTTGCAATGCGGTGGGTCAAATCGATAGTCTGGGGTCTAGAATAATAGGATTGTAAATGGCTATTTTATTTAGATATTTATTGCTAATTATGCTTTGTTTTTACAGTTCTGCTTATGCAGGGGAGGTAGAAATTCCAGACTACATTGGTAACTTTTCAATAGATAAAATTAATCAGCCTGATTCTAAAGGACACTCAGCCCTGCAATATGCTTCATCACGCGGGGACATTGCCTTGGTCAAAAAGCTTGTCCGCCATGGGGCGAATATAAACTATCAGGACAAAGACGGTTTTACGCCGCTGCTCGTATCTGGTTCAGCTTCAGTGTTTCAATTTCTATTAAAAAATGACGCGGACATTCATGCAGTCAGTGAAAAAGGGCTTAATGCTCTAATGGTCGCGGTCACCAAAGGAGATTTAAACTCAACGAAAGCATTAATTGATGCGGGGTTACGTGTAGGGTCAAAGGACCATTGGGGGTGGTCACCATTGTTATTGGCGGTCGAGCAAGGTGACCTTGAACTTATTGAATACCTTTTGGACCATGGCGGAGATGTATCCATCACCAATAATGGTGGATGGGGTGTGTTAGAAGTCGCTACACGAAATAACCACCTTGATGTCTTTAATTTCTTCAAACAAAAGTATTTCGGAAACACCGTGAGTGATGAACAGCTCGATAAGCTGCTCAACATATCCTCAGAACATGGTTCTTTGGACATGTTGAATGTTCTTATGACAACAAAAATCAGTAAAGAGAAGAAGACAGAGCTATTTCTTTTGGCTTTGAAAGAAGGGCAACTGTCTATAGTCGAGTACTTTGTTGAAGGAGGGCAGGATCCTGAACAAAGATTTACGGAGTACTTTTTGCAGACACCATTAACGATTGCGGCCCAACATGGGCACCATGATGTTGTCAGATATCTGATCAAGCAAAAAGTGGATATCAATCGACCTGATGATTACGCCCCCGCATTGCTATACGCTGTGGGAAATGGCCACCTAGACGTTGCGAAAACTTTAATGAAAGGCGGGGCTAATCCCAACATTAAAACCAAAGCTGGGGATTATTTTTTGCATGTCATTTTGCGCACCATATCCCCATCACCGATCAAGCAAGCTGAGTTTTTGTTAAATAATGGCTGCAATCCCGATCTTTTAGATAGCGCGGGCAAGTCGCCAATTTATTATTTGAGTTGGGGCGGCAGGACAGACTTAATGCGCCTCTTGCTGTCTCATGGAGCTAAGGTCGGATATGATGATGTGGACAGCGCCCGCTCCCACCACCATGCTGATGCGGTTGCAATGCTGTTAAAGCATGTAGCTCTCACAAAGGAAGAATTAACCAGACTTCTTGTGGATGAGGTGTCGAGAAATACCGGAACTATGGATGTCGTAAATGTTTTAGTCGATAACGGTTCTAATATTAACGCTATTCATGGTGTAAAAAGCAACACACTTCCTATGTTGGCGGCATCTTATAAGAACGTTGATCTAGTCAGAGGGTTACGGAAATTAGGTGTAGATTTACTTGCCAAAAACGCTCATGGAGAGTCCGTACTCTTTCATGCAATTCACCCTGTCTGGCAGGATGAAACGACCAATTTGGAAATGGTGCAATACCTGATTAGCAATGGTGTTGATGTAAATGCTCAGAATCTTGATGGGGAAACCCCATTAATGAGGGCAGTGGAAAATGAGTTTAAAGGAAACGATGTGGCGGTCATCTCCTTCATGCTTGATTCCGGTGCTGATATTTTAGCAAAAGATAATAAAGGGATGACAGTTTTCGGCCATTTTTCTGTGATCTCCGGTAATATTGATGTCTTGGAGTTCTTGTTGAGTGAGTTCATGAAAAAAGAGGGGATTCAGCATAAGGCGTTCATTTCTAGCGCGATCGAAAGAGCAAAACGAAACAATGCACTCCCGCTCATAAATGCATTTAAAAAATATGGCTTACTTTGACTGCTCTGTCTTCACGGGCCAGTTTGGTCGTGGACAAAACCCGCCAAGCCTATGACTTCGGCGGGTTTCGGAATATTTCTGCTTAATGTGATGCTATGGTGGCAGGCTTGTTTATATTATAGGGATCCTGATAAATTCCATTTATGATTCCCGCGCCTGTTCCCCTTGCTGCAGCTTCCATTTGTTTGCGAATTTCGGTCATTTGTTCTGGCGTATATTCGTTCCAAGTTGCCTCGTCCAAATTATCACCAGCTTCGACGGCATAAGCAGATGCGTATATGCGCACAAAGCGACGTGCATGAGGGTCGATTAAAGCAGTCCCACAATATGCATGTAATAGTTTCATGCGAGCCCGTGTAAACAATCCAAATCCAGACATTCCCTCAATTGAATTTGCGATTAAGTATGGGCTGGTGCCAGACCACACAACTCCATTAGGTTTCGGGAAAATCCCAATTATTAAATCATGCTTGGGCTTGGCAGGTAATGAGGCAAATAGTTGCTTTCTCGCTTCCTCTCTTTTGTGCATGTCTTTGTCGAGCGCAGCGGTCATAAGCAGGTCTTCATTAAGAGTGCTGTTGTGAATAGTCCATTCTGGAATTGAATTATTCTTGATTGTTTGCGTGATGATGTCATCAAGTTCCCATTCTGAAACTCTTTTATTTGAAT
>JAALLQ010000098.1_pt1 | contig 29719 bp, 25 predicted proteins | sample 7245921 | NCBI WGS metagenome assembly JAALLQ01 (sample SAMN13049200, study PRJNA578106) | oil field metagenome | isolation source: filtered produced water from oil reservoir B7 | place: USA:offshore Texas | collected 2016 | reverse complement strand
GCAGCCAGTTTTGCACTGTCTCTGCATCTGGACGGACCGATGCCGGAGTTCATGCCTTGGGGCAAGTGGCGCATTTTGACCTGCCTCGCGACGACGAGCCGGAACGCATTCGCAACGCCATCAATTTCCATCTAAAACCGCACCCGATTGCGGTTCTGGATGCACAAATTGTTGACGACGATTTTCATGCCCGGTTTTCCTGCATTGGTCGGGCCTATCTTTTCCGCATCGTCAACCGCCCGTCACCCTTGGCTTTGGAGCGAGGACGAGCATGGTGGGTGCCGCGCCCGCTGGATGCACAAGCCATGCACGATGCGGCACAGGTTCTGGTCGGACATCACGATTTCACATCGTTCCGTGCCACTGCCTGTCAGGCAAAATCCCCAATCAAGACCCTTGATCGGCTGGATGTAACCCGCAACGGTGAAATCATTGAAATTCGCACGGCGGCACGGTCATTCCTGCACCACCAAGTCCGCAATATGGTCGGCACCCTGCATCAAGTGGGGCTGGGGAAATGGAGCAAAGCCGACGTGCAACAGGCATTGGACGCCCAAAACCGCAGCGCGGCAGGGCCAACAGCCCCCAGCACCGGACTATATTTCCTCGCGGCCTATTATCCTGAAAACTAGAGTCAGGAACCTTTTCGTTAAACCGCCGTACCACCAACGGTGAGGCCGTCGATGCGCAAGGTCGGTTGCCCAACGCCAACCGGGACACCTTGCCCGGCTTTCCCGCAAGTCCCCACGCCCAAATCCAACTTCAGGTCATTGCCGATTGCCGACACCCGCGTCAGCACATCTGGGCCATGTCCGATCAGGGTTGCGCCCTTGACCGGAGCATCAATCTTGCCGTTTTTCACAAGGTACGCCTCAGACGCAGAGAAAACGAATTTGCCGGACGTGATGTCCACCTGACCACCGCCAAAGTTCACCGCGTACAAACCGTCTTTCACACCTGCCAGAATCTCTTCCGGCGATTGGTTTCCGGGCATCATCACCGTATTGGTCATACGCGGCAGCGGACAGTGGGCGTGACTTTCCCGGCGACCATTCCCGGTCGTGGCAACACCCATCAGGCGAGCATTCATGCGATCTTGCATATAGCCTTTCAGGATACCGTCTTCGATCAGAACCGTACGCTCTGCCGGGGTGCCTTCGTCATCAATGGTCAGCGAACCGCGACGATCCGCCATGGTCCCGTCATCCACCACAGTCACACCGGGGGCAGCAACCCGTTCACCAACCCGCCCGGAAAAGGCAGAGGTTCCCTTACGGTTAAAATCACCTTCAAGCCCGTGCCCAATGGCTTCATGCAGCAAAATTCCGGGCCAGCCCGGGCCGAGGATAACGGTCATTTCTCCGGCTGGGGCGGCAATGGCTTCAAGGCTGACATTCGCCTGACGGACGGCTTCATCCACGCCACGTTGCCAAGCATCTTCGGTGATGAAACGATCATAAGCCTCGCGACCACCGCAGCCGAAGCTCCCGGTTTCCCGACGACCATTGCGTTCCATAACCACCGAAACATTAAAACGAACCAACGGACGCACATCAAATGCCAACGAACCATCCGCCCGCAAAATCGCCACCGCCTGCCAATTGGCTGCCAGCGACGCCATCACCTGTTCCACCGCCGGATCTTTGGCCCGCGCATAGGCATCAATAGCTTTTAAAAGCTCAACCTTTTCCGCAAAGGCCTGACCTTCCAGCGGGTTGATATCCGTATACAGGCGAGCATTGGTACGGGCCGGAGCCAGTTCCAGTTTGCCCATATGCCCCTGACGCGCCGCTGCTACGGTTTGCGCGGCCCGCTGCAGTGATGCTTGGTCAAACCCTTCGGCATAGGCATAGCCCGTGGCCTCCCCCGCGACTGACCGCAACCCGAAACCATGACCGCTGTCATAGCTGGCGGTTTTGACAACGCCCCCATCCAGCGCAATGGATTCCGTCTTACGCGCTTCCAAAAACAATTCACCGTCGTCACAGCCCTGCAAGGCATCGGCTATGATCGCTGTCGCCTTCGCCACATCCAGATCGGAGTTGGCAAAGAATAAAGAGTCCGGCGTATGAATTTCGGTCGCGGATTGGGACATATATAGCTCCTACGAACTGGCGGGGAATGCACGGATCACCGGGCATGCGGGCTTGAAACGCGGGTGGGAAAACGCCACTTGCAGGTTATCCCATTATGCCGCAAAGGGGGCAAGGCCTTTCCGCCCGCCCAAAGGTGGCTTAAGTTGGAGATATGGGATTTCCGGTTGCATTCTGCCAGCCACCCCAGCCTACAGGTTTGTTGGTGTTCCAACGCAACCTGTATTCAGTCATGAGTTTTCCGGGAGATATCCTGATGGATGCCGCACACACCACCAGCCTAACATTGGGGTTTGGCCTGAGTTTTGATGATTTGCACAGCGATGATGGTCTGCGCCGACTAGATGCTGCATTCTTGGGACAATTACAGACACATGCGGCAGATTTGTCAGTGTCCCTACGCAAGGCCCGTCAGAATCCTGATGCTTTGTCCGCCAAGGATGAATCCGATCTCTTGCTGGCACTGGCCCCGCACGTGGATGCTTTTTTGGGGCAACTGTTCGGCATTACCGACTCTCTTGCCGCGTTGCAGGCGGACCATGATGAACTGGCACCGTTGTTCACCTGTAAGCGTATGTTTGTCCAACGCAAGGCTATGAAAACCTACAAAGCGACTGCGGCAGCGGAATTTGACGGCGCAGCCTTACTTACGGCTTTGGAACATCACTTACAGGCTCCGTTCACCGAACTGAGTTTTGCCAAGGCCGTTACCCTGTGGCAGGACAGTGCAGAAGCCAACGCCGAGGCCCTTGATATCGCCACCAAATTTTCCGCATGGGCCAGCCATACCGACGAAGGCCAACAGGGTTTCGGCACGGGGGTGTTGTTTAACCAACCGCAAAAACGCGACGCTGAGGCCTTGGTCGCCATGGAACCCGCTGCCTGTGACGGTTTAAATGTACTGGCTGGACCTCAAAATTCCCGACGTCATCGTGAAGGATTCTCGTTGACCGATTCCGGCGCCGACCTTGCCCATGCCTTAGATCAGGCCAATTACTGCATCACCTGTCACAATCAGGGCAAAGATTCCTGCCGTCATGGCCTGAAAGACCGCAAAACCGAGGCCTTGATGACATCAGCCTTGGGCCGGGTTATGGCTGGCTGTCCGTTGGAAGAACACATTTCCGAAATGATTGCCGCCAAAACCAATGGACTGACAGTGGCGGCATTGGCCCTGATTTGCATCAACAATCCCCTGTGTGCCGGAACCGGACACCGGATCTGCAATGATTGTATGGTGGCCTGCGTTTATCAAAACCAAATGCGCGACCCGGTGAATATCCCGGAAATTGAATCCCGAATTCTAAAAGATACGCTTGCCCTGCCATGGGGGTTTGAACTGTATGCCCTGCTGACCCGCTGGAATCCCCTTAACCTGCATCAGCCTTTGCCAGCCACCGAGACCGGATACAAGGTTCTGGTCGCAGGACTTGGCCCCGCCGGATACAGCCTTGCCCATCGCCTTTTGCAGGACGGTCACACGGTCGCTGCGGTAGATGGCCTGAAAATCGAACCCTTGCCGGAAACCTTGTGCGGCGTCGATGCCAAAGGCAACGCCGTGCCATTTGCCCCGATCCACGATATATCCGAACTCTGGCAAGACTTGAATACACGTATCACCGCGGGTTTCGGCGGCGTGGCGGAGTACGGCATCACCGTGCGTTGGGACAAAAACTTCCTGACCGTTATTCGGCTCATTCTGGAACGAAATCGTCGTTTCCGCATGTACGGCGGCACCCGTTTCGGCTCCACACTGGATTTTGTCGACGCCAAGGCTTATGGCTTTGACCACGTGGCCCTCTGCCTTGGTGCAGGCAAACCGACATTGGTCCCAATGGCAGGCAAATTGCTCCCCGGTGTCCGGCAGGCCTCTGATTTTTTGATGGCTTTGCAACTGACCGGAGCCGGACACCCACAGTCCATTGCCAACCTGCAACTGCGGCTTCCGGTCAAGGTCATCGGTGGTGGTCTGACGGCAATTGATGCCTGTACGGAGGCCATGGCGTATTACCCGGTTCAGGTGGAAAAATTCCTCAACCGCTATGAAACCCTTTGCGCCAATTTGGGCGAAGATGCAGTTCGGGCCGCATGGTCAGCCGCAGATACGGAAATTGCCGAAGAATTCATCACCCATGCTCGGGCGATCCGTGCCGAACGCATGACAGCCGCCACCGAGGGCCGCACCCCGAACATTCATGGGCTAATCCAATCATGGGGTGGCGTCACACTGGTCTATCGGCGCAAGCTTACCGCATCCCCGGCCTATCGCAATAATCACGAAGAGATCATCAAGGCACTGGAAGAAGGAATCTACATTGCTGAAGAATTGTCTCCGGTTGCTGTCCACGCCGATGCCCACGGCTGGGCCAGTGGCCTGCAAGTTCAGCATGCCGTCAGCAAGCAGGATCACACCCTTGCCGCCCGCACAGTAATTGTTGCGGCAGGCACCATTCCCAACACCACGCTGGCCCGTGAAGGTGTTGGCGGCCTGCAAATGGATGGTAAGTATTTTCAAGCGTTGGATGAAAACCACGTCCCGGTCTCGCCGGAACCATCCGCCAAACCGGATCAGGCCCATGTGCTGATTTCTGCCCAAACCGCGGGAATGCCGGTTTCCTTCTTTGGCGATTTGCATCCCGGCTTTCACGGCAACGTGGTTACCGCAATGGCAAGTGCCCGAGCGGGAGCCCCGGTTATCGGTCGCAGCCTTGCCGCCACACCGCCCAGTGCGACCAGCACGGAACATCTGTTTAACGCCCTTAACGCGGATTTGCGCCCAACCTTGCTCCGCGTGGAACGCCTGACCCCAACCATTGTCGAGGTGGTGGTGAATGCACCGCTGGCGGCACGACACTTCCGCCCTGGACAATTCTTCCGCTTACAGAATTTTGCCGCAAATGCCCTGCGCACGAACGCCACAGTTCTGGCAATGGAAGGTGTCGCCCTGACCGGAGCATGGGTCAACCCAGAGCGTGGCGAAGTCGCCATGGTTGTGCTTGAAATGGGTGGTTCATCCAACCTTTGTGACCATCTCCGTCCCGGAGAACCCATTGTCTTGATGGGACCGACGGGCACCCCCACGGAACTTCCAACGAACAGCACCATTGCGCTGGTTGGCGGTGGCCTTGGCAATGCGGTCCTGTTTTCCATTGGCAAGGCACTACGTGCCACCGGCTCGCGAGTTCTATATTTTGCCGGGTACAAAAGCCCCGCCGACCGTTTCAAAGTCCCGGATATTCTCGCCGCCTCCGACACCGTGGTCTGGTGCTGTGATGAACCGTCAGACTTCACGCCGGAACGCCCCGGCGACAAAGTCTTCACCGGAAATATCATCGAGGCTATGGCGGCCTATGGTCGCGGAGAATTGGGCAACACGTCCATTGCCTTATCTGAAGTAGACCGCATTATCGCCATTGGGTCCGACCGTATGATGGCTGCGGTAAAGGCCGCACGCCATGGCATACTGAAAGACCTGCTGAAGCCCTGCCACAGTGCAGTTGCCAGCATCAACGCCCCAATGCAATGCATGATGAAAGAAATCTGCGGGCAATGTCAGCAACGCCATGAAGACCCGGAAACCGGGGTGGAATCCATCGTGTATACCTGCGCAGAACAAGATCAAAACATGGAACTCGTGGACTTCGGCAGCCTGCATGACCGCCTGTCACAGAATTCCGTGCAGGAAAAATTGACCGCTAAATGGCTGGCTCACGAACTGAACGTGCTATCACAGGCTGATTAGGACGAAATACCTACCCATTTGGCCTATACGTGTTGCATATAAAGTCATACTCACGTATAGACTTGCAGTGATTTTGGGACTGTTCCCATGCTCTTTGCCCCTGAAACAGGAGGGTCTTTCGTGTTGTCATCCCTAAAACGCCTCGGTCTGGCATTGGCTGCATTTGCCTGCTCGGTACCGTCTTTGGCGACCGCCGCCGAGCCCGTCAAAGTCGGCGAAATCAATTCTTATTCCCGTATTCCCGGCTTTACCCTGCCTTATCGCAACGGTTGGCAGCTTGCCGTCGAACAGATCAATGCACGGGGCGGCGTCCTGAATGGTCGCCCGTTGGAAATCATTTCCCGTGATGATGCAGGCCAACCGGGCCAAGCCTTGACCGCTGCCAACGAACTGGTGCGCAGGGAAAACGTGGTTATGCTTTCCGGCGGGTTTTTGTCCCACGTCGGGTTGGCGCTGGCCGATTACGCCGCACGCCGTGAAGTGGTATTTTTGGCTTCCGAACCCTTGACCGATGCCATGACATGGAGCAAGGGCAACGCCTATACCTTCCGCCTGCGTCCATCTACCTATGTTCAGACCGCGATTTTGGCCCGTGAAGCCGCCAAGCTTCCGGTGAAGCGATGGGCAACCATTGCCCCCAACTATGAATATGGACAATCTGCCGTCGAAAACTTCAAAAAGCTGTTGAAGGCAGAACGCCCGGACGTGGAATTTGTTGGCGAGCAATGGCCCGCCCTGTTCAAGCTGGACGCAGGACCCACCATTGAAGCCTTGGAACAATCCAAACCGGAAGCGATCTTTAACGTGACGTTCTCGTCCGATCTGTCCAAATTCGTCCGTGAGGGCACGGCCCGCGGCTTGTTCAAGGATCGCACAATCGTTTCGTTGCTGACCGGTGAACCGGATTACCTTGTCCCTCTGGGCAAGGAAACCCCCAATGACTGGATCGTCACCGGCTATCCGTGGGACAGTATCGAAACCCCGGAACACACAGCCTTTGTCAAAGCCTATCAGGCCAAATTCAAGGAAGACCCGAAAATGGGGTCACTTGTTGGCTACAACATGGCCTTGGGCATTGAAGCCGTCCTGAATAAAGCGGGCAGCACAGAACGTGATGACCTGCTGAAGGCCTTCAAAGGCCTGCAATACCCGTCTCCGTCCGGTCAGATTACCTTCCGCCCCAGTGACCATCAGTCCACCATGGGCGCATGGGTTGGCAAAACCCAAATGCGTGATGGCAAGGGCTATATGGTCGATTGGCGTTATGTGGACGGCAACGAGGTTCTGCCCTCTGCTGAGGAAGTGAAAAAACTCCGCCCTGCCGCCAACTGAGTATCAGTCAGCAGTGCCATAACGAATAAGCCTCCCGGCTTCGTACCGGGAGGCTTTATTATTTCGATTATCGCCCGACCCTATACGGAACATTGGCTCAGATCAGACCTGTTTCTAAGATGACTTCACCATAGGATAAGCTTTTTTGATGGCTACGGCGATCACACTTGCCAAAACCGCTTTCAGGATATCCCCCGGAATAAAGGCAGTGGACCCAATGGCTGCCTTGGTCAGGCCAATTTTGGCAACGGCACCCAACCACGGGATTCCCAACAGATAAACAACCCCGATCCCGCCGATGATGCAGGCCACCAATGCCCGAACAAAATCAAACCGTGCCCACATCCGTTCGGTCAACCAGCCGGTGATAAACGCGCCCAAGATGTAACCGATGGCAAAGCCGCCAGTCGGCCCCATGAACACGCCGATACCACCACGACCACCCGCCAACAACGGCAGTCCGGCAGCAACCAACGCCATAAAAACCAACATGGCAAGACCGCCGCGCTTTGCTCCCAGTACCGAACCTGCCAGCATAACGCCAAGGCTTTGGGCCGTAATCGGTGCGCTAATACCGGGGACGGCGACCATAGGCAACAGGCCAAGAGCCGCAGTCAGGGCGGCAAACAGAGCCGCGTAAACCATGTCTTTCACGGTCATGGATGGGGATTCCTTTCTATATTCTCAATCACTGTCATAGGCTCGGGCCGAAATGGCATCAGCCACATCGTCACCCATCCGTAATGTGCGCACCATCAGCGGCATCACAACGGCAAATACACTGCGTTCCAATCCTCGGGTTTTCTGTGCTTCCCGAATTTCCGCAATCAAAGCAAACAATACGGGTATAAATCGTATCGCAAGCGAAAACATCAACCCAACTTTTGCCGGATTTATGCCAATCCAGCGCAACGGAAACAATCCGCGCTCCATGGCATCCACCATGTGGGATACCCGCGTGGTTAACGTCAGGCTAATTGCCAGCAAAATAACCGTACCCAAACGGGCAGTCACCTCGAATGCCAGATCAGGGGCATCCATAAACAAATGAAACCCTGCAAGCACAGCAATCAGGATGGCAGCGGGATAAACCTGCCGCAACACGCTGCGCAGCGGCAACCATGCCAACACGGGCAACAGCATGGCAAAACCGATACATCCGGCAAGGATGCGCTGATCCGTCGTCAAGAACACCCCGGCCCCGGCCAAGGCAAGAACCAGCAACTTCAGTCCCGCCGGAATGCGGTGAAGCCAAGTTTCCCGAGTGGTACACAGCTCAAACATCTTAACCTGCCGCCATCAGATTACGATAAAACGGCAGCGCCACAGACGGCACATCATCACACGCAATGCCACCATTTTCGAAAACCAGAACCCGATCAAAATCCATCAGGAAATCCAGATCATGGGAAACCACTACCGTGGTTTGCTCCATATCGGCAATGGCACGAGATACATGTAACTTGTTACGCAAATCCAACAGTGTCGTGGGTTCATCAAACACCACGTATTTGGGCTCCATGACCAGAACTGCAGAAATCGCCAGCATTTGTTTTTGTCCGCCGGACAACAAATGCGCGGAACGTTGACGCAGATGGTTCATGTCGTACCGCTCCAATACCGCATCGACCCGGTGCTGGATTTCGTCTTTGGATAGCTTCAAATTTTTCAGGCCAAAAGCAATGTCTTCTTCCACCAGTGGATAGACAATCTGATTGTCTGGGTTCTGGAAAACAAAACCAACCTTACGCCGGACAGCCTTGGCATTTTTGCGGGTCGATACGCCATCAACCCGAACTTCGCCTTCGGTCGGGATAACCAAGCCGTTCAGCATTCGTGCAAACGTGCTCTTGCCGGAGCCATTGGCCCCCACCACGGCGATACGTCGCTCGGTCAAGGTCAGATTGAGACCACTCAAAACGGTCAGGTCACCATATTTCTGGCTGACCCCATCAATTTCAATCATCAAACAGTACTTTTCAGGTCAAGTGGCAGCGCAATCACAACGCCGTAAACATTTAGCTATTCCTAACTACTCCTGCATCAATCCCGGCGCAAGCCTGTGAACATGGGAATTAGTCTAAGGTTAGGCATCATGTATCCCGATCCGCAGCTTTGATCTTTAGCAAAGCGACATCAAAGGGTCTTGCCAACACGCCACACTGCGTTTACTTTCCGGGGACCAATCTGCCCCCTTGATGGAATTGGTAGACATAACGGACTTAAAATCCGTGGCCTTTGGGCGTGGGAGTTCGAGTCTCCCAGGGGGCACCACTTTCCTAAAAATTTACATTCAACCCACCTTTGGGGTTAAAGGCGGCTTCCCTCCTCAGAAACCTGCCGTGCGTCATGATGCCTGATGGCCATACGGGGCTTGCGTCATTTTGCTTGTTTTGCGAGATACGTTTTTCGTCTTCTTTTTCGTCTTTTATTGACGATTTAAGTAATCTGATATACCGTCCTTTACAGTTCCTCAGTGCGCACAAAGAGGAGATTTGAGAAACACGCAATCAAAAGGACACACAGCAATGAGCGTCTTTACAGGCAATTCCCTGCTGAGCTTTAGTTCACGGGGCAACGGCGGCACGGCGAATAATCAGCAAAAACACCGCCAAAACCAACAACAGCAACAGAAATCTCAATCCGCTTTGCCTCTGCCGGGCAAGGCGGTTGACCCCATTATCCCCACGGGAAAGACGGTGGATGAACGCCTAAAATCCATGCAGCAAAATCCCCTCTATGCGGATCAAAATGACAGGCGGTTATTCAATCACGTGACTCGTGAGTACCAACGAGCCTATCCGGGGGAAGCACAGTATGACGAATTCGGGAAAATGAAACGACCGCGGCCATCCATTCAACCGGGGCAAGTACGGGCTTTTGACCCGAATGGCGTGGCAGGATTGATGAACAAGGGTAAAGCACAGGCTCATCGCCTTCAGCAGGGCCAGCCCATGATGCCGCCGCAACAAAGTAATGCAGGGCAAAATGCGGCAGCGGCACGGGCGCAGGCCGCAATTGGGCAAGATGCACAAAGCAATGCTGAAGACCTGCACGGTGTGGATCTGCATGCCATGGGAGTGGAAACCATGGACGACATTGTTGCTGGCAGCATGACCCGCGAGGAAGCCGCGCTGAAACAAGCGCAAGAAAACCATGCAACAGCACAACGGCAAGCAAACAATCTGGAAGATGTTTTGGAAGATGCTGATGACATGGCAGGTTTTGATGTGGAGCAAACTGTAGAGCAAGCTCCTGAAGACTACATAGCTCAGACCAAAGCCACGCCTAAGATTAAGGCAGATTACGAGGTATGGAATAAACGCAGAGATGCGATTCAAGGTGGGTTCGACAGTGGAAAACCGGATGATTTTAAGGATACCGCCGATTACATCCGAGCAAATATGAATGACCCTAAATTCTTACGCATGATAAAGCCGCAATCTTTGGCAATGTTTGAGGAATACGAAGAGGCTAAGCAGGCAGGCCTATCAGAGACAGAAGCGCAGGATGCTGCTTATGAACGTGGGGCAAACTACTACATGACTGATGCGGCTAGCTCATCCGTTTCAGATACTTGGCACAAAGCAGGGGCTGGCATTGACGCCATGCTGGGGCGGCAGATTGATGTACAAGAACTCAATCGAAGATTTGCCAATGATCGGGCTGATGTTCCGGAACGTTACCAGAGGACAAAAACATTCCAAAACACAAAGGGGGTAGTCAATTTTGCCACGGATGCTGTTGGCACAGTAATTAAACCTGTGGGAGCCTTAACGGCTGCAGGCGATATTGCTTATGAAGTTGCCAAGCACGGAGGTTCTGCCGCAGACCAAAGAAACGCTGCGTTTGCTGGTGCTGCTGTCGGTGCCCTTGGTGGCGGTGCTGCAAGATTGGTAGCGAAGGGCGCAATTACAGGAGGAATCAAAGCTGCTGGAAAAACAGCATTAGGTAAAAACGCGACAGTTCAGGCAGCGGTCAAAACGTCATCAAAGACGGTAAGAAAATACACTAACAAGCCCGGAGCTAAACTAGCTCTTAAGGCTGGCAGGATTGCGGCAGAAACCGAAACAGGACGTCAGGTCAATAAAGGAGTAAAAGCAGGAGCTGGACGGATTATTAACAGAAATAGGTAGGTTAATCACAATAGTTGAGAGGCTTGCCAAGTAAATGGCTCATCAACAAAACGCAGCCAATATCAAAATATGAAGCTGGTCGCCCGGTGTTTTTGAGGTCAAACGACCACATTGCAACTCGGGCGGCCGCGCTTCCCTGATTTACTGCCTTTTGCCCCCAGTACATTGCTCTGTCAGGATCACGTTCCGCGAGTAACTTCACGAGAGTGATCTGTGAGTATATGTAATTTTGCTTTGCAGCAAGTTCATTCCAATGAATAGCCATCGTTATATTTAAAGACCTGCCCACACCCTCATGAAAGCATATTCCAAAATTACGTTGTGCAGGTGCATATCCTGCTTTTGCTGATTTTTCGTACCAATTACAAGCCTGTTCTGTATCCAATGGGTAGGCATTGCCCTCGTCATACATAATGCCAACAGCATTCAGCGCCTTTACGTTTCCAGCTTCTGCTAATGGCAAAAAGATAGATTTAGCCTTCTCATAATTTCCTGCGTCATAAGCCTTCCAGCCATCCGCAACGGTTTGGGCATGGACGGACGTCGTGGCGACAGATAGGCAGATGGTGAAAACAGCGATCAGGAATTTCATAGCGACCTCTGGATTGAATGTGTCACAGATTGCCATGCCCACCGCACAACCGCAAGCTGTCAACGTATTTCATGGCTATAGGTATGGAAGGTGTAGCAGTTGGCGGACTTGGCGGTGGGGCGGTTAATTTCGCAGCAAAGAGCCTGCTGAAAGGTGGTGCTCGCGCAGCAGGGAAAACAGTCCTTGGGAAAAGTGCGAAGGTTCAGGCTGCGGCAAAGGTAACATCAGATACAGCTAAAAAATTCGCATCTCACCCCGGCGCAAAGCAAAGCCTAAAGGCGGCAAATCTAGCCAAGGATATGGCTGTTGGTCAGCAGTTAGGTAAGGGCACAGCTAAAGCAGCAGAAACCGTATGGGGCAAGAAGCAGAGACGTCAATAACGATCACAGTACTCTGTTTTCTTATCAAAAAGACCATTCATCACCAGTACACAAGCAATGTCTACTGGTGATGCTTTTCTTCCTGAATGCTCTACATCCAAAGACCAAAATGCAACACGAGCCATTGCACTGTTTTGTTCTAAAGCACGCTTTCCCCAGTAAATGGCTTGTTGTTGATCCGGGTCAAAGAGCAACTTCAGCAAATGAATTTGTGCGTACACATCATCTTGTTCGGCCGCCTTCTCGAACCAATAAATCGCCTTATTCACATCAAGCTCGCGACCATCTCCAAATTCAAAACAATTTGCATAGTTGCTTTGAGCCGAGCGGAACCCAGTTTTTGCTGCTTTTTCGAACCAATCACAGGCAATTTTCCCGTCTTTGGGGTATGCCTTCCCGTCATCGTATAAGATGCCAATAGCATTAATTGCTTTGGCATCACCCGCATCCACAAGTGAATGAAAGATGCTTTTTGCTTTGTCATAGTCACCGGCATCATGCGCCGCATACCCATCCGCAACGGTTTGGGCATGAACAGAAGTCGTGGCGACAGATAGGCAGATAGCGAAAACAGTGATCAGGGATTTCATGGCGACCTCACAACGCAAAGTGGCACAACTTTGCCATGTCCACAGCGCAACCGCAAGGCCCCCCCCGCAACACCTATCACGATGCTATACGTGACACGACTTCGTATAACTGGAGACTTGCCAAACGCAAAGATAGTATTCTGTCACCATTGATACCCTATAAGTCGCGCTGATTTAAGTTTGGGAGGAAGGGAATGAAGGCATTTTATCGCAAGATAAGCCCCATAGGTTTTGCCGTTGTGGGGGGGCTATGTTTATATTTGGCGTATGAGAACCATCGATTGTATCGCATCACGCCATCCATTCCCTTCCGCCCACACTGCGTTATCGAAGAAGGTCGTGGTGATATTGTCCCAGTGAAGGGGGATATCGAAATCACCAAGGAATTCTTGGACGTAGCGGTCAAAAATTTATCTTATTTGGGCGCAACCATGCATATTCAGTATCAAATACTTGAGAATCATGAGTATGTAGACAATCCGACCCCTCTTTTGTTGTCGCCCGAATCATTTGAGAATTCACAGAATATGATGTTTGCAACTCGTCAGGCATTTCATGTGACACGTGGAATTCCAACGTACTTTGATCAAACAGATGGCGCCCCATCCCTTGAATGCAAAGACATCGAAGGCATAATCACAAAATTCTGACTCCTCCCCGACTTTTGCCCTGATAAGGCGTCTGCAAACCTTTGACAGGGGGCGTTTGGACGCGGCGAAACGTGGTGCTGACTTCTGGGGGCAAATTGGCGGCGGTGTCGTCCATGGAGCCACCGATAAAGTCATGGGGAAAACGGCTGCGAAGACAGCTAAAAACCGGGGTATTGGGGCGACCATCGAATATGGAAATGACAGGGTCTATCAAGAAGGTGCGAAGAATGTGAATAATCGTTTACGCAAAAACCAAAACTAGAAGAATAGGGGAAATCAATCGCAATAATTGCGATCCTCGCCTAAAACACCAATCATCATGTAGACGCATGCCATGTCTACCAATGATGCAGGTGGTCCTGTGTGGGGGAAGCCGTACCCCCGCATAGCGACTTTTGCTAGCACGCTTCCTTGGTTGACGGCCTTCTGCCCCCAGAATTGGGCCTTTTCCTTGTCTATTGGCTCGCATAAAAATAATAAATCAATTTGGGAATCAACGTGACCTTGCTTAGCGGCTTTCTCGTACCAGTAGATAGCCTTATTCAGATCCTTCTTTCTTCCTTCTCCAATTTCATAACAAACGGCTACATTGCTTTGTGCCGCGTAAAAGCCCGCTTCTGCCGCTTTCTCCTGCCAATCACATGATGCCCTGTCGTCTTTTTGATAGCCTCTCCCTTCTGCAATCATGATCCCAATCGCATTCATTGCCTTAGCATCTCCTGCTTTCGCCAAAGGTACAAAGATTGTTTTTGCTTTCTCATAGTCACCACCATCATAAGCTTTCCATCCGTCTTCCACGGTTTGAGCGAGCGTGGGCGTGGCAGTGATGGCAAGAAGTAGGGTGAATGTGGCAAGCAGGAATTTCATGGCGACCTCACAACGCAAAGTGGCACAACTTTGCCATGTCCACAGCGCAACCGCAAGGCCACCCCCGCGACGCCCATCAGTCTGGATCGGCATCTGCCCGCTGAGGCCGCTTCAAAAACTTACGCAGAAATAAGGGGGCAACAAAACCAAGCACTGCTGCAGCCCACAAACCAATGGAGATCGGTGAAGACAAAAGATAGGTCCAATCACCATCGGATAATTGCATGGCTCGGCGTAGCGATATTTCCATATGCCCACCCAGCAAAATACCCAAAATGATTGGGACCGTTGGCACATCCAACTTCCGCAAAATGTAGCCAAGGACGCCAAACCCCACCATCAACAGCAAATCAAAATAACTGCCGGTCAGGGAATAAATCCCGACAAATGATATCATCATCACACCGGGCAACAGGATATAGGGCGGAACCTGTAGCACTCGAACGAATATTCTGACCATCGGCACATTCATCAACAACAGCACCACGTTGGCAATTAACAACGATGCGATCAGCCCCCACACCACATCCGGCTTATCCGCGAACAAAGTCGGACCGGGAGTGATTCCCAAGGTCATCAACAAGGCCAACAGCACCGCTGTTGTGCCTGAGCCGGGGACACCCAACGTCAACATCGGCACAAGCGCACCCCCAGCGGCTGCGTTATTGCCAGCCTCTGGCGCGGCAACCCCCTTGGCTGCACCGCTGCCAAAGCCACCTTTTTCACTAGCCAACGATTTTTCCATCATATAGGACAGAAAACTGCCGAGCGATGCCCCTGCCCCCGGCAGTACCCCTGCAATAAACCCAATGACGGAACACCGCAGCATGACCCACCGGGTCTGTACAATATCTCGCCACGGAATGATGACTTTTTGCAGCCTTACTCCCAATGACGAGTTCAGACCGTGGCTTTCAATAAAGAAAAACACCTCAGCCACGGCGAACAGGCCGACGATAGCCACCAGAAAATCCACGCCATCATATAAATGGAGGTTGCCACCCGTCAGACGCGGCAATCCACTGGCATGATCGACCCCGACCATGGCAATACCGAGGCCAAGGCAGGATGCCAAAGCCGCCTTCGCCTGATTTTTACTCGCCAGACCGCCCAATGTAGAAAACGCCAGCAGGTACAGGGCAAAATATTCTGCGGGACCAAACAGATAGGCAACCTGAACCAAAACCGGAGCCAACAGCATCAAGCCAACCGTAGCCAGAAGCGCACCCACGAACGATGCAACACCGGATAAGACAAGGGCTTCGCCCGCCTTACCCGCCTTTGCCATGGGATAACCATCCAAAGTTGTCATTAAGGCAGGTTCATCCCCCGGTATGTTCAGCAAAATGGAACTGATGCGCCCTCCGTACATTGCACCGTAGTACACTGATGTCATCAAAACCAATGACTGGGTAGCGTCAAAGCCAAGGGCAAAAGTCAAAGGAATCAGAATGGCAACGCCATTGGATGGCCCCAAGCCCGGCAACGCACCAATAATGGTGCCAAGAAAACAGCCGATAACAGCCAGAAACAACGTGTACGGCGTCAGGGCGATGGAAAAACCCAAAGCAAGATTGGAAAACAGGTCCAAGGGTCAGCCTCCCACTATTGCCATCCAGCTTCTGGGCAAAGGCATCAGCCCCAATCCCAAAAGATACCGGAATATCAAAAACAGAATGATGGATATGCCAACACCGGAGGCAGCAGCACGCTTCACATCTGGCGAAATTTGGTAACTGACGATCGCCGCGACACACACCGTCGGCAACAAAAAGCCAAAGGGCTTCAACACAAAAGCGTAGGCCACCATGGCGATTACGGTTATCAGCAAAGCCCACAATGTGCGCATACCCGGCCAATCCGGGCTGGGGTCCGGGCGCAGTGCAATCACAAGAGCCGCAAGCCCACCAACCCCACCAACCAGCATGGGAAATCCTTTTGGCCCCACCGGATCAGACAGGAAGCTGACCGGAATCTGGCTGGCGCTCGCAACATATGCGAACGCCGCCACAGCCATAATCAGGCCGAATATCCGGTCACCAGCCATTACTGAATGACTCCCAGTTCTTTGCTCATGGCCTGAACCTCGGCCACCACTTGATCAATGTATGTCTGGAAATCAGTGCCGACCTTGGTGAATGGAGCCAGACCATTGGCTTCCATGATGGTTTTCCATTCCGAAGAATTCGCAACCTTCAGCAACCGATCGGACCACATGGCAAAGGTTTCATCCGAAACATTTTTCGGGATGTAAAGGCCGCGCCAATTAACGGCGACCACGTCAAAGCCTTGCTCCTTGGCGGTCGGGACATCATCGAACCCCGGCACCCGATCCTCAGTCAACACAGCCAAAGCCCGAACATTTCCGGCCTTCAGAAAACCGACAATTTCCGACATATCGCCAGTCATGGCCTGAATATGCCCACCAATGGTTTGGGTCAGAGCATCACCACCATTGTTAAAGCTTATGTATTTGACTTTTCTGATGTCATCAAAACCACCGCGTTTCACCACCATCAACGGCTTCAGATGGTCAAAACCACCAACTGACGACCCCCCGCCAAAAGCAACAGATTTGGGATCTTTTTTAATCGCGGCGACAAGGTCACCAAGTGTTTTGTACGGGCTATCCGCAGCCACGACAATAACACCAGGGTCTGCCCCAATTGCGCCGATGAACCGAACTTGGTCCGCTTTCATCCCGGCATAGGCGTTTTGGGCCAACCGTGTTGTGGTTGCCGAAGATGCAGCAACGATCAAATCCGCGTCATCGCCTCGCTCTGCCACAACATGAGTAAAGGCAACACCACCACCGGCCCCTGCCATGTTTGTGACTTGTATGGGTTTATCCACCGCACCAATGTCATACATGACCTTGGAAATCTGACGACAGGTAAAGTCCCAACCCCCACCGGCACCAGCCGGAGCAATGCATTCCGCCGCCTGAACGGACCCAGTCCAACCGACAGTCATCAAAGCCCCGAGAGCCAACAGTTTGCCATAACCCTTTATCATTGCTTGTTCTCCATATGGAAAAGTCACAACGGGCGAAAAACGCTGTTCTCAATGGAAAGCTGCCCGAGTTGCGACACCGTAATTATCGACACAAACACGACCAAGTTCAGATCACACAAGCGACCCTAAGGTGACATTGCTATGAAACGCTTCAACTTCAAGAGGTATTTCAGGATGCCCACATGCGAAAAACGCCGCAGAGATAACACTGCGGCGTTTTGCAAACCGTGGCTGAGGGACTATTTCAGATCAAACCGATCCAGCTCCATCACTTTTACCCACGCAGAGGCAAAGTCACAGACAAACCGTCCATGCGCATCATCAGCAGCATAAACCTCTGACAATGCGCGCAGCTCTGAATTGGCACCAAACACAAGATCAACCCGTGTTGCCGTCCATTTCAGGTCTCCGGTTGCCCGATCCCGCCCCTCGTAAAGGTCTTCTGCCTTTGACGTCGGTTGCCAACGGGTTGCCATATCCAGCACATTGACAAAGAAATCATTGGACAAAATACCGGGACGATCCGTCAGGACCCCATGGGGAGATCCCCCCACATTTGCCCCCAAAACACGCAAACCGCCGACCAAAACCGTCATTTCCGGTGCGGTCAACGTCAACAACTGCGCCCGATCCACCAACATGAATTCGGCCCCAATGGTTGCAGGTGCTTTCTGATAATTTCGGAAGCCATCGGCAAACGGTTCCAGAACGGCAAAAGACTCCGCGTCGGTTTGCGCCTCCGTTGCATCAGTGCGACCGGGGGTAAACCGGATGGAAACCGGCTGACCTGCGTCTTTCGCCGCTTTTTCCACGGCAGCAGTGCCACCCAGCACAATCATATCTGCCAGTGAAATTTCCTTATCCGGGCCATTGGCAGCATTGAACAATCGCCGAATTCCGTCCAGAGCATCCACGACTTTTGCTGTCCGCTCTGGCTCGTTTGCGGGCCAGTCCTTTTGCGGCGCGAGACGAATACGCGCGCCATTGGCCCCACCACGCATATCGGAACCACGGAAGGTAGAAGCTGCTGCCCACGCCGTAAAGACAAGATCAGATACGGACAGGCCAGAATCCAGAACGCGGGCTTTCAAGTCAGCCACATCGTCCTCATCCACCAAGTCATGGGTTACCGGAGGGACCGGGTCTTGCCAGATCAATTCCTCGTCCGGGACATCCGGCCCAAGATAGCGTGCCCGCGGCCCCATATCGCGGTGGGTCAGCTTGAACCATGCCCGTGCGAATGCATCCGCAAAGGCATCTGGATTCTGATGGAAATGGCGGGAGATTTTCTCATACGCCGGATCCATGCGCATTGCCATATCCGCCGTGGTCATAATTGTGGTGACGCGTTTCGCCGAATCATGGGCTGCCGGAGCCATGTCTTCGTCTTTCACATCTTTCGGCACCCACTGCCAAGCCCCTGCCGGACTTTTGGTCAATTCCCACTCGTAGCCGAACAGCATATCGAAATAGCCGTTGTCCCAACGAATAGGATCAGGTGTCCATGCCCCTTCAATGCCGCTGGTGATGGTATCATCACCCTTACCGGAGCCATAAGAACTGATCCAGCCCAGCCCTTGGGTCTCCAACCCGGCGGCCTCCGGGTCTGGTCCCACGTGTGCGGCATCCCCGGCACCATGGCATTTACCGAATGTATGTCCTCCGGCAGTCAGGGCGACGGTTTCCTCATCATTCATTGCCATTCGAGCAAAGGTTTCCCGAATATCCCGTCCCGAAGCAACCGGATCAGGCTCCCCGTTTGGCCCTTCGGGATTGACATAGATCAAGCCCATTTGCACAGCCGCCAGCGGGTTTTCCAACTCCCGGTCCCCTTCGTATCGGGTATCGCCGAGCCATTCGGTTTCTGTGCCCCAATACACGTCTTCTTCCGGTTGCCAGATGTCTTCGCGCCCCCCACCGAAACCAAACGGCTTCAGCCCCATGGATTCGATGGCACAGTTCCCGGCAAGAATCATCAAATCTGCCCATGACAGCTTTTCGCCGTACTTTTTCTTGATTGGCCACAGCAAGCGACGGGCCTTGTCCAAATTGACGTTATCCGGCCAACTGTTAAGCGGCGCAAATCGTTGGGAGCCAGTGCCACCACCGCCACGTCCATCGGCAATGCGATACGTCCCGGCACTGTGCCATGCCATGCGAATGAACAGGCCACCGTAATGCCCATAATCGGCAGGCCACCAATCCTGCGATTCCGTCATCAAACCGATCAGGTCTTTTTTCACCGCCGCCAAATCAAGGGTTTGAAAGGCTTCCGCATAATTGAAGTCCTTCCCCATGGGATTTGATCGTTCGGAATGCTGTCGAAGAATATTCAGGTTGAGCTGATTGGGCCACCAATCCTTATTGGATGTCCCCCTTGATTGTTTTTGCATGTGCGCACCGCCATGCATCGGGCATTGCCCGCCTTGTCCGTCACCACCACTGCTCATAAGAGCCTCCGATCCTGTCAGGTAAAAAGGATACGCGACTGAACTCTGGGTACTGCATACAGACTAAAATAAGAAGCCGCCGTCCCTACTCGGCGGCTTCTTGAAGACTAACAGATCACCGTCACCTGTTTAAGAGCCATTAGACGGAGCACCTGAAGATGATGCATCTTTCGCATGAGGGAGGACTTCATCACTGTCTTGATCCTGTTCGCGGGCAACATCGTCGCCTCCCTCATCCGTACGTGGGTCCAACACAAACGTCATGGGCGAAGTCCGGGGGACAAGGCCAAAATCCACAGTCTCATCATCCGGGGTACGTTTGGCACGGAAGGTGCGATAAAACGCGTAAAGCCCCAATGGCAGAAACACAATCGCCGCATGCAGGAACAGCCCCTCCGGCCCGACGTACTCCATAATAACCGTCGCCATTAACGGCCCGACCGTGGCTCCAAAACCATAAACCAGCAGCAAAGACGCTCCGGCGGACACATAATCCTTGGGCTCCATTCGGTCATTGGTATGGGCAATCGAGATGCTGTACATGGGCAAAATCAACAACCCGGCAGCCATCCCCATGTAAAACAGCCACGGTTCCGTATTGTGGGTCATCAGTCCAACAAAGGTACTTAACCCCGCCATACAGATGCACATTCCGGTGATCACGAAACGGCGATCAACCAAATCGGACAACTTTCCAAGCGGCCATTGGCTGATCATGCCACCCAGCACCATCAGTGCGAGGAAAAACGCCGTGTCGCCAGCATCAAGCCCGATACCATGGGCATAAATCGCACCAAGGCTCCAAAACGCACCGGTGCCCATACCAGCGCCCAGACACCCGGCAACCCCAACTGGAGCCTTACTGAACAACTGGCGAAATGGCATCCATCGTGGAGCAATCCCAGTTGGGCAGGGTTTGGACGTCAAGGAAACCGGGACTAAAGCCAGTGAAATAACAACGGACACCAAGGCAAACAGGTCATATCCGGTAACTGGGGCCAAACGCAGGCCAAGCTGACCGATTGCCGTCGCCCCCAAGATCAAAACGAAATATACGGAAAGCAGTGCTCCCCGGTTCAAGTTGTTGGTTTTGTGGTTCAGCCAGCTTTCCGTCACCAAACTCAGCCCGGCGAAACATGCACCCGAAATCATACGAAACACGACCCAACTGAACGGGTCCACAATCATGGCGTGGAACAGGGCAATCACCGAAGCCAGCGATGCTAAAGTCGCAAACGCCCGGATATGTCCGACACGATTAACCAGACGCGGCGAAATCAAACTGCCCAAGACAAAGCCCGCGTAATAACTGGACATAACCAAACCAGTTAAAACGGTGGAAAACCCTTCAAACTGAGCCCGCAGTGCCAGCAACGCACTTTGCAGCCCTACACCGAAATTAATTGCCACGGCACCAACCAACAGTGCCAGAACCGACATGAGTGTCCCGCTCATAAACATGCCCCCACAAAAATATACGCAGGGTTGTTTTCGGCCTTGTCCCCGCATACGCCGAACCAAGGTAGGATATTGGTAAAATTTGTAAACACCCACCCAACACTTCCGCGCAATCCTTTCGACAAAAGCTGCATAAAAGTGAAAAAGCCGTGAAGAAAGCGCAATTCAGCCTTTATTCTCTGGCGCGGTAGTCGTAACTTTGGCCCTATTACATTCAATCTGAGTTCAGAAGAGGCTCTATATGGCGATTTACCTGCACCATGGCGACCTGCCCGACACCGTTCGTTTTACCGACTCCGTCGCGGTCGATAGTGAAACCATGGGCCTGCACCTGCACCGGGACCGCTTGTGCCTTGTCCAACTCTCTGCCGGTAACGGCGATGCACACTTGGTGCGGATCATACCGGGGACAGAACCGAACAACCTGAAAGCCCTGTTCACCGATCCGACCGTTACCAAGATTTTCCATTTCGCCCGCTTTGATGTCGCCAAAATCAAAGTTGACCTTGGCGTGGACTGCGCCCCGGTGTATTGCACCAAAATCGTTTCCAAGCTGTGCCGGACCAATACGGACCGCCATGGCCTGAAAAACCTGTGTTTTGATTTGCTGGGCGTCAGCCTGTCCAAGGAACAGCAGACTTCGGACTGGGGCGCCGATACATTCAGCGCAGAGCAACAGCAATATGCTGCCAATGACGTTTTGTATCTGCATGATCTGAAGGTCAAGCTTGACGCTCTGCTGGAGCGAGAGGGCCGCCACCACCTTGCAGAAGCCTGTTTTGACTTTCTGCCAACCCGTTGTGCTTTGGACATTGCGGGCTGGGATGAACAGGATATCTTCACCCATTAATGCAGGCACCAAATTGACCTGCACCTTGCCATCGACTTCTAGGTAACGAGTACACCTGTGACCATAACTCCGACAAACGACATATCCCGAGACGATCGCATCGCCGCCGACCTGCAAGTCGCCCGCCAGGTTTTGACTGCGGAAGCCGATGCCCTGACCAGACTGCGTGAAGATCTGGACGCAACCTTCAGCCATGCACTGGACTTGCTGGAGCACCGGGTGCTGGCATCCGAATACGGACGGGTCATCATCAGTGGCATGGGGAAAAGCGGGCACATCGGCCGCAAGATTGCGGCAACGCTGGCCTCGACCGGGACGCCATCATTTTTTGTTCATCCGGGGGAAGCCAGCCATGGCGACCTTGGGATGATTACCCAACATGATGCCTTGATTCTGCTATCCAAATCTGGGGAAAGCTCTGAACTGGCTGATATTATTCATTACTCCCGCCGTTTTGGTATCCCACTGATTGCCATTACCGCCGACCCGAACAGCACCCTTGGCGTCAATGCTGACGCTGTTCTGCGCCTGCCCGCCAATGGCGAGGCCTGTCCATTGGGGCTGGCCCCGACCACATCGACCACGGTCAGCCTTGCCCTTGGCGATGCCATTGCTGTGGCATTGCTGGAACGGCGCGGTTTTTCCGCCAGTGACTTTAAGGCGTTCCACCCCGGTGGCAAGCTGGGTCAACGCCTGCTTAAGGTCAAGGAACTGATGCACGCCGGGGATGAAGTTCCTCTGATCACCGAAGGCACGTCAATGGCAGATGCCTTGATCGAAATGACGCAGAAAAGCTTTGGCTGTGTTGGCATCGTCAATCAGGACAACTGCTTGGTCGGGATTGTGACCGATGGCGACTTACGCCGTCACATGGCCCCGAACCTTTTGGACCTGTCGGTTTCCGATATTATGACCGCCAACCCGCGCACCGTCGGCCCCGACGCCCTTGCCGCCGAAGCATTGGCCATCATGAACAGCAAATCCATTACCAGCCTGTTCGTCCTGTCTGCGGAATCTGAACCCCTTGGCATCATCCACATGCATGATTGCCTGCGCAGCGGAGTCTCATGAGCAGTAAACGGGCAAAGCCGCCGTCATCTCCTGTTGTCAAACCCGACACCGATGATGATCTGGACTTTCTGACCTCAGCCCAAACCATGGGCAAACTGTCACAAGGCACGCTGTACAGCAAATGCGTACGGGTGTTGAAGCTTGGCCTCCCCCTTGGGGCCGCCTTGCTGTTGGGCGCGATTTTGCTGTGGCCGCAACTGAAAAATGAAACTAACCGCTTTGAGGTTGGGATTTCAGGCCTAGACCCGCGCCATCCCAATCGTCTGAAAGTCGTCAACGCCCGTTACCGCGGGGTAACGGGTGATGGACGCCCGTATTCCGTGATTGCAGAATCCGCATTCGAGGCCCCAAGCAACACCGACAATGATGTGATTACCCTTGAAGCTCCGTCCGCAGATATGCTGCAAGCCGATGGCGCATGGGTTTTAGGCAATGCGCCGGAAGGCAGCTATGACCGCGGCACGCAATTGCTAAAGCTCTGGGGCGGCGTGACCATTTTCCATGACAATGGGTACACTTTCAGCTCGGATACTGCTGATATCCAGATGCAAGCCGGACGGGCATCCGGTGACACGCCGGCAATGGCCTTTGGTCCCGGCGGTGAAATTGAAAGTCAGGACGGCTTTGAAATCACCGAGAGGGGCCGTCGCATATTCTTTAAGGGCAAGTCCAAGTTGATCCTACAACCGGGAGAGAGTTTCGATGTTTCAGGCTCCTAAATCCTTTTTGCGCCATGGCCTCAGCGGCCTTGCCCTCGCCGCCGCCTTATGCGCCCCTCTCCAATCCGAAGCCCAGTCGCTGAATTTCGGTGACACGGGCAACGACACCCCGGTTGAAGTCCTGGCGGATAACGGCATTGAATGGCTGCGGGACGGCAAACGTTTTATTGCGCGCGGCAATGCCTCTGCTACCCGTGGGAAAACCACGGTCTATGCCGATACCTTGACTGCGCATTATCGCAAAACCGAAGCCGGGAAATCCCAGCTGTGGCGGTTGGATGCCGATGGGAATACCCGAATTGTCTCCCCCACAGAAACGGCCACCGGCGACACTGCGGTCTATGATATGGACACATCGGTTCTGGTGTTGCGTGGCAAACCTCACGCCAAGCTGGAAACACCAGACACCGTGATCACTGCCAAGCAGTCTTTGGAATATTACCAAGTGAAACGCATGGCTGTTGCCCGTGGCAACGCAGTGATCGTCCGAGATGACCGCACCATGAAGGCGGATCTTGTCACCGCATATTTCAGCGATAAAACCAAAACCGGAAAGAGTCAGGTGGATATCGTGGATGCCTTTGGTCATGTCACCATCACCACCCCGACAGAAACCGTTACCGGCGACAAGGGCCGCTACAACGTAAAGACCGGCATTGCGACCATCCTGAACAATGTGCACATGACCCGTGGCACGGATACCCTGAAAGGGGCATATGCCGTCGTCAACATGAAAACCGGGGTCAGTACCTTGTATGCCACGCTGCCGGGACAGCCCAAAACCAAGGATACGCAGGTCAAGGGTGTCTTTACGCCAAAGTCAGATCAGGCCCAATAAGCAGGCCTGATTCGTTCTCCTAAGCAAAAATAAGGCCAATATCAAAAAAACCCGTTGCACTTCTTGCGTTCCCTCCGATAATCGTGGTGCTGCGTCACCCCTTGCGGTTGACGCGGTTTTTATGAGTAGGCGCTGCAACACACAACGGGGGTTTTCACATGACCGCAAGCACACAGAGCGACTCTCTGCGTGGCCTTGAAATCAAGGACCTTGGCAAACGGTTCAAAAAACGCCCGGTATTGCGGAATGTATCCCTGTCCGTGACCCGTGGTGAGGCGGTTGGCTTGCTTGGTCCCAACGGCGCGGGGAAAACCACCTGTTTTTACTGCGTGACAGGTCTGATTAACCCGGATGTGGGCGACATTTATCTGGATGGGCGTGTCATCACCGGATTGCCCATGTACCGTCGTGCCCGCCTTGGTATTGGCTACCTGCCACAGGAAGCATCAATTTTCCGTGGCATGTCGGTGGAAGACAACATCATGGCGGCCCTTGAAGTGGTCGAACCGGAACCCGCCAAACGTGACGCACAGCTTGAAGCCCTTTTGGCTGAATTTTCGGTCACACACCTGCGGCAGGCCAACGCCATGGCCCTGTCCGGCGGGGAACGTCGCCGCGTAGAAATTGCCCGCGCACTTGCCTCCCGCCCCAGTTTCATTTTGCTGGACGAACCGTTGGCTGGCATTGACCCGATTGCAGTTGGTGAAATTCGGAATCTGGTTGGACACCTGAAAGACCGTGGCATTGGTGTTCTGATTACCGATCATAACGTGCGCGAGACTTTGGATATCATTGACCGTGCCTATATCCTCTATGACGGGACGGTCATGATGGAAGGCACGCCAGATCAGATTGTCGCCAGCGAAGATGTTCGCCGGGTTTACCTTGGCGATCAGTTTACTCTGTAAAGGGGAGACACGGCGTTATGGCACTTACGCCAAAACTTGAGCTTCGCCAGTCGCAGTCTCTGGTTATGACGCCGCAATTGCAGCAGGCTATTAAACTGCTGCAGATGTCCAGCCTGGAATTGACAAGCTATGTTGATTCCGAATTGGAACACAATCCACTGCTGGAACGTGAAGACGATCATTCCACCGACCTTGAGCTGCCGGACTCTCCGGTTGACATCAGTAATGCGGAGAGCGAACGAACCGAACCGCTGCTTGATGCGTCAGAAGGCCGGGATGAATCGCCCCTTGATCTGGATATCGACAATACATTCACCAACGATGATGACGGTGGGCGTAGTGACGCATTTACGGATGCCGCAGAGGGATTTTCCGGCACGGATAACCTTGGCTCATACGGTGGCGGCAGTGGTTACGACGGTGACGGCAATCTTCTGGAACAAACCGTTGGCGAAGCCATTAATCTGCGCGATCACCTGACCCGGCAACTGGGACTGACAAGCCAAAGTCCGGCGGACACCATGATCGGCACACTGTTGATCGACATGCTGGACGACGCAGGATACCTGCCGCAGGACCTTAGCTTTATCCAAGACACTCTCGACTGCACAGCAGAAGATATCTTGCGGGTTCTCAGCATAGTACAGGGATTTGATCCGGTCGGAATATTTGCCCGGTCTTTGAGCGAATGCCTTGCTTTGCAATTGGCGGAAAAGAATCGGCTTGATCCTGCAATCTCTGTGTTGCTGGACAACTTAGAGCTATTGGCAAAGCGAGATTACGGCAAACTGAAAAAATTGTGTCAGGTAGACGACGAAGACCTTGCGGATATGATCAAGGACATTCGCGCGCTGGACCCAAAACCCGCATCGTCTTTTGACTCCATTCATGAACACCCGATTATACCCGACATTCTAATGCGTAAGGATACTGCCGGAAACTGGGTGTTGGAGCTTAACACGGATACTATGCCCCGTGTTTTGGTTGCCAACCGCTATTACGCTGAAATCAGTGTCCACGCCGACAAACAGACCAAATCCTTCCTCAATGAGAAATTTCAGGCCGCCAACTGGCTGGTCAAATCCCTGCATCAGCGCGCCACCACCATCATGAAGGTCGCAACAGAAATTGTGCGCCAACAGGATGGTTTCTTTAACCACGGGATTTCGGCCCTGAAGCCACTCATTTTGAAAGATGTGGCCGATGTCATTGGCATGCACGAAAGTACGGTCAGCCGCGTCACCACCAATAAATATATCGCTTCACCACGCGGAATTTACGAACTGAAGTTCTTCTTTACACAGGCACTGGGTTCAACTGGTGGCGGTGATGCCCATTCAGCAGAAGCCGTCCGCCATCGCATCAAAAGCCTGATTGAGCAGGAAACAGCAAAAGCCGTACTGTCTGATGATCGTATTGCGGCAATATTGCAGGAAGACGGGGTCGATATTGCCCGGCGTACAGTCGCCAAATACCGCGAAGCCATGAAAATTCCATCATCAGCACAACGCCGTCGTGCCCTAAAAATCCAGATGTCCTAAAATATTTTCACAAAAAAGACAAAGAGTCCGAGACAAAGGAGCTTGGAAGCCCCATATTTGATGCATGGGGTTCAATAACGTATGAGGTTGAACGGAAGATTGACGACACGGTGGGGTTCCATCGCTTCCGGCCTGCAAATGGCTCCCGATTTTCTCGGCGAATTTCTTTCGCGGAAGCATGACTATCCCTCCCCGACTTCACTCCTAGGTTCATTAAAGGCGGACATACGCCTCATGAGGCGTCGATCTGTCCGCCATGTAAAGTAGGACAGATGCCATGGAAATTATTGTCAAAGGCAAACAAATCGATCTTGGTGACTCCTTCCGTACACATGTGGAAGAGGCCCTGTCCCAACTCATTTCCAAGTATTTTGAGAACGCTATCAGCGCCTCTGTCGTGGTTTCGAAAGATGCCCATCTGATTAAGGCAGATATTTCGTCACACCCTAAACGTGGGCTGACTTTGCAAGCCAGCGCAGGCGCGACTGATCCGTATCAGGCATTTGATGCCGCTGCGGAAAAAATCTCCAAACAGCTGCGTCGCTATAAACGCCGTTTGGTTGATTACAACAAACCCAAAACAGAGGACCTCGGAGTCGCACAAAAGTTCATCATTCAGGCTGAAACCGGGGATGACGTCCTGCCGGACGAGGAAACCAACCCGATCATTGTGGCTGAGATGAGCCAAGACATTCCAGAATGTACCGTTTCCGGTGCGGTTATGCGCCTTGACCTTTCGGATTTAAGTGCCATGCTGTTCCGAAACAGTTCCCATGGACGGCTGAATATGGTGTACCGCCGCCGTGACGGGAACATTGGTTGGGTTGATCCCATGGATGCAAAAGGGGCCTCATAACTAGATTTTTCACCTTCAGGGTGAAACCCTTAACCCGACCTAAAACCTTAAAGCTGCCGAAGCCGCGTTTTTTGCGGCTTCGTCTGTGTTGCGTAACCGAGTAAGACAAAGTATACAGCGCGGTATGTGCAAAGGTTTAAGGATAACGCATGTCTCTGTCGAAACTGATCGCTCCTGATGCTGTCATCCCGTTAATGCGGGACAACAGCAAAAAACAGGCCTTGCAGCTCTTGGCGCAAAAGGCCAGCGAGGTTGTCGGACACGATGAAAATGAACTCCTAGAAGGGCTTTTGGAACGGGAACGCCTGGGATCTACCGGTGTTGGTAATGGCATCGCCATTCCCCATGTCAAACTACCGGGCATCGAAAATATGATCGGTATTTTTGCCCACTTGGAAACCCCAGTGGACTTTGATGCAATCGATGATAAGCCAGTCGATCTGATTTGCATGCTGATTGCCCCCGAGGACGCAGGAGCTGACCACCTGAAAGCTTTGGCGCGGGTGTCCCGCCTTCTGCGGGACATGGCGACCTGTGACAAGCTGCGGGGCGCAACGGACGCTGATGCCCTGTATGCCCTGCTGATCAGCTCAGAGCGCAACAGCAACGCTGCCTGAGCTCGTGCGGGGGGTGCGCCCCGCTCTTCTCTCCACACCATGACAAACCTTGCCACTCTGGCTTGCGTTTTTGTATGAAAAAAGCCCTGCAAATGCAGGGCTTTTTTTGTGGGTAATGTCGCAGGGCTTTTACAGTACCCGCTCCATCATCATAATTTTCAGATCGGCAATCGCCTTTGCCGGGTTCAAACCACGCGGACAAGCCTTAACGCAGTTCAAAATGGTGTGGCAGCGATACAGACGGAACGGATCTTCCAAATCGTCCAGACGCTCACCTTGGGCTTCATCACGGGTATCTTGAACCCAACGAGCCGCCTGCAGCAGAATTGACGGACCGAGGTAACGATCACCATTCCACCAGTAGCTCGGGCAAGACGTCGAACAGCAGAAGCACAGAATGCATTCCCACAGGCCATCAAGTTTATCACGCTCTTCGATGGATTGCAGGCGTTCCTTCTTCGGCAACGGCGTGCGGGATTTATCCCACGGCTCGATGCTGGCATATTGTGCATACAGGTGATTGAGGTCACAGACCAAATCCTTCACCACAGTCAGGTGCGGCAACGGATAAATTTTGACTGGGCCTTTAATGTCCTCAATCGGCTTCAGGCATGACAGCGTATTCAGGCCGTCAATACACATAGCACACGAGCCACAAATGCCCTCCCGGCAGGACCGCCGGAAAGTCAAGGTTGGGTCAATGTTGTCCTTGATATAGACAAGAGCGTCCAAAACCATTGGACCGATCGCGTCCAGATCAACTTCAAACACATCTACCGTCGGATTTTGTTTTTCATCCGGGTTGTAACGATAGATTTGAAACTCTTTCACATTTTTCGAACCAGCAGGAGCCTTGTGAATCTTGCCAGGCTTAATGCGAGAGTTTTTCGGCAGGAAGAACGGAAGCACGTTATCTAGCATGTTATCTCCTTGAGGGGCCGGAGCCCCTCCTTAGCAATCTTCACGATTAGTACACGCGAGCTTTCGGCTCGATGTACTCGACTTCTTTGGTCA
>JAALLQ010000096.1_pt1 | contig 29884 bp, 30 predicted proteins | sample 7245921 | NCBI WGS metagenome assembly JAALLQ01 (sample SAMN13049200, study PRJNA578106) | oil field metagenome | isolation source: filtered produced water from oil reservoir B7 | place: USA:offshore Texas | collected 2016 | reverse complement strand
AAACTTTGAAACTCCGACCCGCTTTGTCTCCATGGATGAAGCCCCTGAATTAACGCGCTTTACCCTCTTTCGTGACAAAAAACACATTGCGGAAGCCGAAATCACGCAGCGGGTTCCCGCCATTTTATATTTTGAAGAATCCTTGCGCGGGCTAAGTGATGGTGCCCCCGTCGAATTTCGGGGTGTGCGCTTGGGTACGGTCCGTGATTATCGTCTGGAATTTAATCCAGATACCTTGGAATACCGGATGCCGGTCCTGATTGAATTTGAACCGCAACGGATGGCGCAATACCGTGATTCCGAACCGACGGACGAAAAGGAAGATCGGATAGAGCTGGAAAAGCTGATTGCGATTGGTCTGCGGGCGCGATTGGAAACGGACAGTCTGATTACCGGGGCAAAGTACGTTGAACTGGATATTCTGCCGAAGACCAAAGCCGAATTTTTTGGCGAAACAGGTGGGTTGATTGAAATCCCAACGGTTCCGTCAGAGTTGAATAAGATTGCGTCCTCGGCGTCTGAACTGCTGAGTAAAATGAGCAAGGCAGTTGACGGGGCGCAAAAGGTTACCAATGCCCCCGAATTGATGGCAGCAATTCGTAACCTGAACAAGACCATGGTCGCGGTGGAACGTTTTACGGTGAATCTTAATCAGGATCTGGCACTTGAAGCCAAATCCGCACTGACAGAGGCACATCGGACCCTGCGCACTTTGCGGAAGGCCATGGATGAGCAATCACCCTTGCGGTACGACATGGAAAATATGATGAAGGATTTGTCAGCAGCAGCCCGTGCCGTCCGCGGAGTAGCAGATTATCTGGAGCGTAATCCGGATGCTCTGATTACCGGGAAGAAAGGAAATCGCCCATGATAACGTTGCGTCGATTGGCTGCAGTTATAGCAATTGGGGTGGGGCTTGCGGCCTGTAGTCTTGGGGGAAGTCCTCAAACTCGGTATTACTCCCTGTCGCCAATGGTTGAGGCTTCGGCTTTGGGATCAGAGCAAAAGGCACGGGTTGAAGGAACGGTCGGGGTTGGGCCTATTGTCCTCCCTGTGTATCTGGATCGTCAGGAAATCGTCGTGCCAACGACCCGTTATCGGCGGGACTTGGCGGTGTTCGATCAATGGGTTGAACCGCTAAAGGCAAATATGACCCGAACTTTGTCAGAAAATATTGCGGTTCAGTTGCCGAAACAGACGATTTTAAGTTTCCCGTGGTCTTCCAGCTTGCGTGTGGATACGCAAATTTTGGTGGATGTGATCCAGTTCGATGGAGTTCCGGGGCAGACCGCTACACTGGTTGCGCAGTGGACTGTCGTGTCCGGGGAAAGCCGGGACGTGCTGTCAACCAATCGGGTCGACGTTACCGTTCCTGTTGATGGCAGTAGTTACGAAGCCTTGGCGGCTTCACTAAGTTCTGCACTGGAAACCTTAAGCCGGGATATCGTGGCAGGTCTGCGTACCGCGAAGCCCGCCCCCTAAGGGGCGTTCAGGTTCTGGACTTCGTCTGCGACCACGCGGTTGCCGCCCTGTGCTTTTGCATCTTCCAGCAGGGAATGGCAGCCGCTGATGATGGTGTTAACGGTTAGGCTGCGATCAGATTTGATGTGGAGTACTGCAACGCTCACCGTTACATAATCGCCAATGTTGGAACGGTCATGCAAAATGGCTTTGGTTTCAATTTGATTTTGAATGTCTTGGGCCAGTTTCATGGCGCCATTGTTGTCGGTCATGGGCAGAATGCAGCCAAATGTCGCCCCGCCGTAGCGGGCGCACATATCGGTTGGACGTTTGGCAACCCGTGACAGGATTTGCGCGATGGTTCGCAAACAGTCATCGCCAAGTGCCGCGCCGAAACTGGCATTGTACTCGCGAAAGAAATCAACCTCGACCATCAGGACCGACATGGGTAAATGGGATCGGCCTTGGTTTTTCAATTCCGTGGCTATGCGCTCTTCAAATCTGCGGCGATTGCCAAGTCCGGTCAGGGCGTCACGGCTGACCAACTTGGTCAGTTCCACATTTATTCCTTCAATTTCACGGGTGGTGATGTCCATCAATCTTTGCAGAACCCGCAGACTTTTGAACAGTTCGCTTTCCTCGATCACGGGTCGGTAATCACGATCCGGGCCATGCGATGGTTCACCGTCTGGATGTTCTGCCAATGTCAGGACGGTTTGGGTCAATGTCAGCAGAAGGGGCCAGCCATTTGTGGGGGTGTAATACTCACCGTATCCGAAAAAGCCGCAGGTTGGGGCAATATTGTCAAAGGCCGATAGCTCGACACCAATGGTTTTGCCAAGTGCGCGTTTACGACTGATGCAACTGAACACAAATATGGATTGCGGGGCTACTCTGTGCATTTCATTGTGAAGGGACTTTGCACTTTGCGCCAGCATCCCCGCATGACAAAAGCCGAACCGGACGCTGTCCCCGGCATAAAGGGGGGAAGAAACACTGAAGCCGCCTTCATCGTCTTCATCAATGATGTGTGATGCACGGTAAAGTCCGTCGTCGTCTACAATAAACGGGTAACCAACAACGGAACGAGGAAGCTCATCGGCGACTTCTGGCCCAAGAAAATGAGAAATGACATCACGTACCGGCAGGTCATCTATAGTGTGAACCCTGTTGTTTTCTGCTTTGGTGATGACGAAATCACGTCCGACCGGTTCCCAGCCAAGTATGGAATGATTGTGGGCATACAGATGTTTCCCGGCTATGGAAACTGCGGCAATCCCATCGGATGACAGACCTTTTTCGGTGAAGACAAAGGTCCGTTCCAGTTTGCCGTTATCACCTGCATTTGCACCGGTGATGATGATATCCCCCATTTCCGTATGCAGGGCGTCCAAAAGAGGGGCGGAATTAATGTGTTCGTGGCTCATGACGCCACGGGCATACAGAATAACCGCTTTGGTGTCGGTTTGGTTAATGGCTTGTGACAGAAACTGTGCTGAGGCGTGTTGGTTTTCCGAATGTGAGACCAGACCGGAACGTACGGTTGAGTATTCAAATCGGGAGAAAGCAATTTGTATGCTGTGTTCGAACGCTTTGCTGTTGTGTATTTCTCCGGCTGTTGTGGCGCCAACAATGCAGACCCCCGGAAAATCATCCCGTAGTTCATCCAGTAATTTTTCAATGATGGATGATGAATTAAAGCCGCAGAACACTTGAATAAGAATTTGGTTCTTTGGAGTATCAGCGCACACGTCCAGCAAATGCTGCCAATCATGACGGGCGGTATAAGTCAGAATATCCGTTGTTATCATGTGTATGACTTTCAGCAGAGCGTTCTGTGTATATGCATCGGGCAAATATAAATAAGCATATGATTATGATGCGTTCATTTTTTAAGTGTTATTACGATTGTATGACGGGGTGAAGTAAAAAAACAATCATAACTTACGATTGAAAAGTGTTATGATGCCATAAGCGTTAAGTATGCCTAATATCAATCCTGTGAAGGGGACGTAACATGGTGAAACGTCTGGGGCTTGGGTGGCGTATTGGTGGTGCTGTGGCGGGGGTATCTGTCTTTGCTGTGCTTGCAACGTTTCTGTCCGGGTACATGGTGACAGAATCTGTGGTTGATGATATCGCACGAATTGAATTGCAAAAAGTCAGTAAACGGTTCACTGCCCGGCTTGATGTACAGTCAAGGCGAGCGTTGGATCTGGCTGCATTTGTTGCAGAAATGGAATTGGTACAAAGAGCCATGGCTGAAAATGATCGTGAAGTTTTGCGATCAACCTTTTTGCCGCAGTTTCAGGATTTGAAAACCAAGTTAGGTGTCACGCAGTTTCAATTTCATAAAGCCCCGGCAACATCGTTCTACCGTGTTCATAAAGATGGGAAATATGGCGATGACTTATCCGGTTTTCGTCATACCGTAATTTCCGTTAATACAGACGGGAAACCAGTTTCGGGGATTGAGCGCGGACGAGCCGGGGTTGGCGCCCGTGGTGTGGTGCCAGTGGTATACCAAGGGAAACAGGTTGGTTCCGTTGAGTTTGGCCTTGCTGCAGGGGCTAAGTTGTTCGAAAAATTTTCCACTCTGACAGGAACCAAAGTTTCGGTGTTTTTGGCATCGCAAAATGACCCCACCGGGTTTGATAAAGCCAAAGCCGATGGTCAGGCGGATTTTGTATTTTTGGGCGGAACGGTACCTGATGCGGTTCAGATTAAGGCCTCTGAATTGGCGGCAGCCATGCAGACACCGCAATATAAAAGTCTGGAATTTGAAGGCGTTCCCTTCACCATGATGCTGTCACCACTTTTGGATTATGCAGGCAAGCCCATTGGCACCATTGCTGTCATGCAGGACCAAAGCCATTTTGTCAGTCAACTGGAAGCCGCCCAATTAAGGGGGGGCGGGGTCGCTGCGGCCATGATTGCTGTTGCCTTGTTGGTGACGGGGCTTTTGCATCGGCTTATCGTTCGACCATTGCAAAGCTTGTCTGATAGCATGAATGAGTTGGCGCAGGGCAATTTGAATGTGGAACTTCCCATCCGAAAGCAGAACGATGAAATCGCCGACATGCTTGGAACTGTTAAGGTTTTTCAAAGTAATGCCCAACAAGTTGAGGAATTGCAGGCCGAGCAGGAAAAACACAAACGGGATGTTGAACTTGAACGTTGTCGTGTATTGAACCGGACAGCTAATGAATTTGAACAGAATGTTGGCGGGGTCATTTCTGCGGTTACGGAGGCTGTCGCAGCCCTTCAAGACGCTTCAACAGAAATGCACCACATCGCCGAAGAAGCAAACCTGCGCATTGAACGGGTCGCATCCGCATCCGAAGAAGCATCCAGCAATGTGCAATCGGTATCCTCATCAGCAGAGCAATTGGCCTCCGCCATCCGTGAAATTGCGGAGCAAGTGGCAAAATCCACCGAGGTTGCAAACAAGGCCGTATCCTCGGCGGATAGCACCAGTCATGCCATTGCCAATTTGTCGCAGTCCGTTGATCAGATTGGTGAAATTGTCAGTTTGATAAATGATATTGCGGACAAGACCAATCTTTTGGCCCTGAATGCGACGATTGAGGCTGCTCGCGCTGGAGATGCCGGGAAAGGATTTGCCATCGTTGCGTCCGAAGTTAAAAACCTCGCCCATCAGACTTCAAAAGCGACGGAAGATATCTCGGCCCAGATTGAACGGGTTCAGATGCAAACCACTGCTGCGGTTGATGCTATTGAGGGAATATCTCATGTGATTGGCGATGTGCGGGATATCACCGTATCCATTGCGGCGGCTGTGGATGAGCAGAGTTCCGCAACGAATGAAATTGCCAGAAGTGTTGAGCAAGCATCCGGCGGAACAACGACCGTATCGCGGAATATTAATGGGGTGCGTGATGCAGCGGCGCAGACGGATAAAGCCGCTGCCCAAATTGAGGCCTCAGCAACGGATTTAGCGGGGCAGGCCAAGCGACTTCAGGACGAGGTTGCAGACTACCTCAGCCACGTCAGAAGCTAGGCATATATAAAAAACGCCCCCGGTTCTTGGGGGCGTTTCAGCATGGTGGCCTACTTCAGCCAGTTCGCAATGTCTTCGGCTTTGGGTAAGCCTCCGGCATGGACAACCTTGCCATTGACCACGATGCCGGGAGTTGACGCAATGCCGTATCCGGCAATTTCGGCGAAGTCGGTAATCTTTTCGACGGTTGCCTCAACCCCCGCGTTGCGCACGGCTTCGCGCATCATTTCTGCAGTGGTTTCACAGCGTTTACAGCCAGGGCCAAGCACTTTGATATCCAGTTTGGACATGATCTCTCCTTAAGGTGAGTTAGGCGAAAATAGCATTGAACAGGAAGCCGACAATCAGAATTCCGGTGCCGACTGTGCCGATAAAGACCAGAATCAGACGCACACTTAACACTTTGCGCAGAATAATGATTTCCGGCGCGGATAGGGCGATAACGCTCATCATAAAGGCCAGTACAGTGCCAAGTGCGGCCCCCTTGCCCAGAAGGGCTTCAATAACGGGAATGACACCAGCGGCATTGGAATACATGGGGATGCCAAGCACCACTGCAGCTGGGACGGACCACCAACTGTCTTTCCCCATGACAGAAGCCAATAAGTCAGCAGGAAGATAACCGTGGATGGCTGCCCCTGCGGCAATCCCCGCCATGACCCACAACCAGACTTTACCAACGATGTCACGAACGGCTTCAAGTCCGGCGTCAATTCGTTCAGCAAACGTCATGGTTTCGGTCGGTAGGTCTGTGGCCTCTGTACGCAGATTGCGAACCCAATCTTCCAGCCAGTGCTCCAGCTTCAGGCGACCGATGGTCCAGCCAGCGATAATGGCTAACCCCAATCCGAATGCTAAATAGGTGAGCGCGACTTTCCATCCCAACAAGGCGAATAGCAGCCCCAAGGCAATTTCATTGACCATCGGTGCGGCAATTAGGAACGAGAATGTCACGCCAAGTGGCACCCCGGCAGAGACAAAGCCAACAAATAGTGGAACGGCGGAGCATGAACAAAATGGCGTAAAAATACCCAATCCGGCGGCAGCAATGTTGCCCAGTCCTTCGTTGCGCCCAGCAAGCAATTTGCGGGTGCGCTCAACGGAAAAATAGGTGCGGACAACGCCCATGATAAAAACCACAAGGCCCAATAGCATCAAGACCTTAGGAGTATCGTAAAGGAAAAAGGCGACGGCTTCGTACAGGTGGGAGCCTGGCTCGATCGGCAGTAATCCAGTGAGCCAATAGGACAGAGGCAATAGCTGTGAATAGACCAATACCCAAATCACAAGGCTGACTGGGACCAGTGCCAGTTTTGCGGTTGGCGGTATGGTGCGTAAGGATACGAAGCTCATGCGGCTATATCCTTTTGGCTGCGGTCATGATCAAGGGTGGCGTCAATGATTTGAACGATGGAGTGTGGAAGGTCCGGGTTCCGTCGATATCGAACCCATTGCGCATCGCGACGATCCAAAAGAATGCCCAGAGTTTTAAAGACTTTCATATGGCGTGACATGCGGGACTGAGTTGCCTCCAGTTTCTCCATCAGTTCACAGACGCAGTGCTCCTTACCATCCCATATGATGTGCAGGGCGTTCAGCCGGGTCCGGTCCGATAAGGCTGTCATTAAATCTTCGGTTCGCATGTGACTATCCTGAAGCCAAGAAGCGGAGTAAATTGCTGTGTTGTTGTGATTGCGCATATGCGCCTTAACGCATTAGCTCAAATTACGCGCCACACGTCAATGGAATTTGTATGAAATAATTGGCGCATGGGTAGCGATGATGTTTCTGCTGGCCTTTTCTGAGCAAGGCAGGGATTATTTTGAAAACCGACAGCAGGGGTGGTTATGTCGATCCGGGCCTTAAAGACTTTTTTGGCGATTCATAAATACGGCAGTTTTTCTGCTGCGGCGGAGGCGATGGGGCTGACCCAGTCGGCTGTCAGTCTCCAGATCAAAAAGCTGGAACAGGATTTAAGCGTGCCGCTGTTTGATCGCACAGGGCACAGGTCCGTTTTGAATGCCCATGGTCGCGCCTTGTTGACGCAGGCGGATCAATTGGTCACGCAATACGAACAATTGCCCAGCGTTATCTGCCCAGAACACGGGTTCAGTGGCACGCTGACAATTGGTTCGATTATCACCATGCAGGTCGGGCCTCTGCCCGGGGTTTTGCGGAAACTGATTGAAAAATATCCCAATCTTTATCCCGTTGTGCAAAGCGGCATGTCTGGAGAATTGGCAATAGCAGTAGAAGCCGGGCGCATGGATTTTGCGCTAACAACAGAACCACAGATGGTTTTGCCAGCGTCTTTATCTTGGCAGGCCTGTTATCAGGAAATCTTTTACGTGTTGGCCCCGGCTTCATGCCTCGGTGATTGCCCGCGGGATATTTTGTCGCACGCGCCCTTTATCCGATTTGATCGGCAGGCGTGGATCGGGCGGATTGTGGATCAACGCCTGCGACAAGATGCCATTGAAACACAGGATGTGGCTGGGTCTGATTCCTTGGAAACCGTATTGCAGATGGTGCGTTCGGGGATAGGCGCTTCTATTCTTCCTTTGTTAAGGACACGCATGTTGGCATTACAACCGGAGTTAAAGGTCATGCCGTTTTCGGACCCACCTTTGTGCCGGGGCTTGGGCCTTTTGTCCAAACGCGGCAGCATGTGGGGGGATTTGATACAGGATTGTGTTGATATGCTGCAGGCTCAGTCGGGATAAAAAACACCGCCGAAGTGCCTCCGGCGGTGTGGGGTGATTGAAAAGGGAGCAGGGGCTGTTATGCGGCCTGCAAGTCGCCAAGGAAGCGTTTCACGACCCGGTTCAGTTCATCTGCGGCTTCGGATAAGCTGTCTGCAGCATTGCCAATCTCTTTTCCGGCTTCAGCCACCGTTGCCGACGCAGCGACAACGCCGCGCACGTTTTCCGTGACTTCATCGGTGCCTTGTGATGCTTCATGCACGTTGCGGGAAATTTCCTGCGTTGCTGACCGTTGTTGCATGATGGCAGAGCCGATATCTGTTGCGGCTTCGGACAGGTCTTCAATAATGTTCGAGACCTGATCAATCATCTCTGTTGCGCCGGAGGTCTGGTTTTGGATTGCCGTAATCTGGGTTGCAATCTGATCCGTTGCCTGACTGGTTTGGTTGGCAAGGTGTTTGACCTCGCCGGCGACAACCGCAAATCCTTTCCCGGCTTCACCTGCGCGGGCGGCTTCAATTGTCGCGTTCAGCGCCAACAGGTTGGTCTGATTGGCGATATCATTGATCAGGTCCAGAACCGTGCCAATGTCACGGGTCGCCGCGCCAAGGGAGGTCATGGTGGTTTTGGCATCCGCCGCTTGGGAGCGAGCTTTCAGCGCAACATCTTCCGAGGAATTGGTGCGGGAGTTGATGTCGTCAATGGATGCGAAGAGTTCTTCGGTGGCGGCAGCAACCGACTGAACATTATCCGAAGCCTGTTGAGCAGCAGCAGCAGCAGCGGCAATTCGCGCGTTGGAATCCTCAGTCGAGTGGCCCAGAGTTGTGGAGGCATCCTGCATATTTTGTACGGCATGGTGCAGGGAGCTGATTACGTCGGTAGCTGCCACTTCGAAATCAGAGCACAGGCGTTCGACAAATTCCACACGGGCAATGCGTTTGGCTTCTTCTTCATGCTCTTTGGCGCGAATGCGTTCCCGTTCGACCGCTGTATTGCGGAAGGTTTCTAGGGCGCGGGCAATTTCACCCATTTCGTGGGGCAGATCAGTGCCTTCGACCTTACGGGTCAGGTCTCCGTTCGCGATGGAGCGCATATCATCAATAGCACGGGCCAGTGGGCGGGTGATGGAGCGGGTAATAGCGACAGCCAAAGATCCGGCAATCAACAACGCGGCAGCCAGCAGGGACAATGCATTGGTGACATGCCCGGAAATTTCATCGTCAATATCGTCTACATAAAGGCCGGTACCGATCATCCAACCCCATGGGGCAAAGAAGTTGGCATATCCCAGTTTTTCACGGATCGGAGCATCGGCTGTTTGTTTCCAGCCGAATTCAACCAATCCACCACCATTTTTAGCAGCTTTGATCAGGTCTTGGATAAGGAAGCGACCCCGTGCATCCTTCAGGTTCCACAGGTTTTTGCCTTCAAGTTCGGGCCGCATGCCATGCGCGACCGCAATGCCACGTTCATCATAAGCAAAAATGTATTCGTTGCCCTCATAGCGCAGCGCCCGCAAGGCCAGCAAGGCAGAGGATTTGGCTTCACCTTCGCTTAGGGTGCCATTTTTGAATTGGCTATGGAAACGCTCAACAATGCTACGAGCTGAATCTGCGGCAGTCTGAATTTGTGTGACGCGCGATTCATACACCTTTTCCTGAATTTTACTAATATTTACAAAGGATAAACCGATCATTGCGGCGATCAGAACGACAATAGGTATCCACAGCCGAATAGGCAGGCGAATATTTTGTAACATGGTGGCGGCCTTGTTTACGTAGGAAGGAAAAGGAAGGGATAAGCATTTCTGCTTAATTCATCTAATCTGAACAGTGCGCTGCGTCAATTTTTAGAAGCTTTTTTTGTTAAACTTCTGACGAAAGTCTTCCTCATAAGAAAAACATATCAAGATACAGAATAATTATGAATTATTTTTGATATAGAGAATTTTGTATGGTGACCGGGTTTCCAATCTTGTCACAGGTGCTCTGATGACGGCTGTTAATGCCTTGTTTCCAATTTTATTTGTTCTGGCCCTCGGTGCGTATATCAAACGCACGGAATTGGTAACGGATGCCTTTTGGTTGTCATTGGAGCGTCTGACTTATTACATCCTGACACCGAGCTTGATTATGCACGGCCTTGCCAGCAAAAGCCTGTCATCCATTCCGTGGGAAGATGCGGTATTGGTTATTTATGGCACATTGAGCATTGCAGCAGCCGTGTTGTGGCTGGGCTGGTTGATTTCCAAACGTAAATCGCCGGAACGGTTTACTTCCGTGTTTCAGGGCGGCGTCAGGTTTAATGCGTTTGCTTGTTTGGCCTTGGTGCAGGGGCTGTATGGTGATGAAGGGCTGATTATTGGGTCTTTGGTTGCCGGTTTTATGATCATTCTGGTGAATTTGTTGTGCGTCAGCACCTTTTCCGTTTCTTTGATGCGCGTGCAGGGGAACGTGGTATTGACGGTTATTCGGCAGGTGGTCAAAAATCCCCTGATTATTGGCTGTGTCGCTGGACTACTTATAAATATATCCGGTGTGCCGTTGCCGCAGGCGGTCAATAGTACATTGATGTTACTTGGCAAGGCGGCACTCCCAACGGCCCTATTGGCAGTGGGGGCGGCATTGGACCTGTCCCGGTTGTTCCATAACAGAGCCATCAGTGGTTGGTCCGGGGTGGTGCAGTTTGTGCTTAAGCCTTTGTGCGCGTTCGGTGGCTGCTATGCCTTGGGTTTGCAGGGGATAACCGCAGCAGTGGTGGTGGTTTTTCTGTCTTCACCGACTGCGCCGTCCGCATACATATTGTCACGGCAGTTGGGCGGAGATCACGAAATCATGGCGGCGATCATCGCACAGCAAACCGTGTTTGCCATGCTAACGATCCCGGTCATGATCTGGCTTATTGAGGCCTATATTCCGATGTAGCCGGATTACATATAATCCAAAATGCTTATGCTGGTTAAAGACGACAATGCGGAGAAAGAGGCTTGCAGCAAGACTTCCTGCTGGGAGACTTTCGCGCTGGCCTCTGCAACATCAACCGTTGTCAGACTTTCCAATGCCTCGTTGGCGTAAATTTGGAATTCTGTTTGGCTGTCGACCACGTTTTCAAGCATTTGCGACTGACGTGACAGGTTTTCCTGTATCAGGCCCAGTTTGTCCGTAGCACTGGACAAAAGATCGTAAGCATCTTTCAAATCACTGGTGCCGGCGGTGGCGGTATCCATGGTTGCTAATTGGCTTAAGGCGCGCAGGGTTTCTTCAAATGCTTCCGCATCTGCGGTCACGCCAAAGGCAATTGAGCTATTGCCCCCAACCATGACGGAGGGCAACGTGGAACTGCCCTGATAGTAATCGGTATCTGCGGCGCCTGCTGTACCGTCATAATCCACATCATCAAGATTTACGGGGGGGATGTTGCTGGTGGTGCCTGAAAACAGGTAACCATCGGAATACGTGGTATTAAGCAGAACGGCGATGCTGTCCAATGCGTTTTCTGCCGCAGATTTCACCGTGCTGAGGTCCGTAATTGTGCCATCCATGGCGGCGGCAATGGCAACGCGAGTATTTTCAACAATGTCAGCAATGCTGCCGACAGTGCCATAAGCCACTTCGTTGCGGCTGATTGCATTTTCGGCCTGTGTCCCCAAAAGTTCAGAGCGGCTGATGTCGCTTTTCAGGCTGGTGACAACCCCGGCCTGACCGTCCAACCCGCTGAGGCTTGCAGACTTTTGACCGGAAGCTTGTTGATCCAGTGCTGCCGCATACGAGTTTTGGACCCGCATGGCCTGACCCAGTATTTGAGTATTCATTCCCTGTGTTGACACACGCATGGTTAGTCCCCTTAGCGCATCATGGATATGAGGGTGTCCCACATATCCTGAGCGGTTGTTAATATTTGTGCCGCAGACTGGTAGTCCTGTTGATAGGTCACAAGCAGTGCGCTTTCTTCGTCAACGTTGACCCCTGATGCATTGATAAAGGATGAGGCGAGAGACTTAGACGTTTCGGTACTGGTATCTGCGGTTCTTCCGGCCTGTTGCGCGCGGTCTGCCAAATCATCAATCACTGCAGAAATATAGCCGGATGCGGAAATCTCGGTTGCGGGCAGTTCTCCGGCACTGTCAAAGCTCATATTGGCCTGTAATGCGGTCCAGACGGCCTGCAAACCGTCGGTGTTGCCACTGTCAAAGGCGGCTTCGCCAACGGTGGTTGAGGATATGGACGCGGAGGGGAAGGCGATATCCTTGACGCTCAGATTGCCTGTGTCTCCGGTGATCAGGGAATTAAAGCCAAATGCGTGGGAAAAACCTTTGCCATCCGGGGCTATGGTGCCATCGCCGGAGAGTAAGACGCCGCTGCTGCCATCGGCTGAGGCAATGGAAAGCCTACCGTCGGAGCCAATGGTTGCGGTTAGGTCTCCGGTTGCGTTGATTGCATCCATGACATCCTTAAGTGATGCGCATGCAGATAAGTCGATGTCATGGCTTGCCGTGACGTTGCCGTCGGCATCGCAGGTTGTTAACGTCAGGGTGCCGTTGCCACTGAAACTGTCAGATGCTGACCAGCTTCCCACAGAACTAAGAGAGGTCGGCGGCGGGACTGCGGTAAAACTGTTGGTGATGGCGTTGATGTTGTCCTGAACGGTTTGTGATAGCTCCTCAAGGGTATCTTGCAGGCCGGGAAGGGTTTCATCTCGCATGGTGAGCAAAGCACCGATCGAGCCACCGGAAAAGTCTGCCGTGCAATCCTTACCATCAATCATAATGCCAGAGATCGTACCGGAACCATCACTCTCATAGACGTTGTCGGAAGATAAATTGCCGGAAGCAGAATAGGATAACGGATGTACGGTAGATGTTAGCAAAGGCTGCCCAGAACTGGTGTAGATTTGCATCTCGCCCGAGCTGTTGGTGAAGGTCTTGACATCAATATAGCTGGACAGGCTTTCAAGGGCAGTACGCCGCTGGTCTTCCAGATCACCTGTGGCGTTGCCGTCAGCGGTGGCTTTGGCAATGCTTTTATTCAGGCTGTTGATGTCGCGTAACAAGGCGTTGACGCTTTCGACACTTTCGGAAATTTCCGTATCGGCGGCCTTTCTGGCGGACTGGATGGTTTCAGATGTGGCGTTAACGCTTTTGGTCCAATCGCCAAGGGCATCTTGAATGTCAGCCAAGGCTGAAACACTGTCCGGGTCGGCAATTGCTTCCGATAGTGCATTTCCGAGTGCAGTCAAAGCATCGGACAGATCGCTGCCGCCTTTCGTTGTTCCAAATGCAGACAAAACGGTTTCGTAATATGCAGACAGGATTGAATCGTGACCGGATTTGCTGAGGGCACTGACAACATCTTTGTGCAGCTTGTCATTTACATCATTGCCGATGCCGATAATTTGCACGCCAGTGCCTTGCCCGCCGACAATGCTGGTGGTGACATCGGCGGTTTTTCGGGTGTAGCCGATTGTATTTGCATTGGTAATGTTGGTCGATGTCAGGGCTAGGCGTGACTGAGCAACGGACAATGCGGAGTTGGCAGTGCTGATGATGCTGGAAATGGACATGGCGCTTCCCCGGTTAAGATACGATCAGGCGCGCAGGTGAAGGTACGAAGGCCCGCTATCCGGTTTTGCGGACATGGAGTTTCCGGTTGCGGTATAGCGCGGGTCTTGCGCTTGTTCCCGTGCTGCCAATGCTGCCATAACGGCATCCACCCGCAGGGCGGTGGCAACTTTTCTGGCATTCAGCAGGGTTTGATTGTGTTTGGTCAGGTCCACCAGCTTACGGATGCGTTGCTCCAATTCCGCTGGATTTAATTCTCCCGCAGAATGCAGAACCGCAGCCCGTCCACGCAGGCGATTGGTGAGGTTGGCGTAGTAAGTGCTCAGTTCCTCTTTCCGGTCCAGCATCGGTTGCGGCGGCGGGTCGTTGGTGACGTTCAGAAAATGGTTTTCAGCCATAATCAGTTCGGTCAGTTCCTGTAAAACCAAATTGAAATTTCGCAGGGTTGAACGGTCAAGGTCGTTTAAGGTTTTATCGGTCATTTTGGTTCTCCGCCTTATGGTTGGGAGCGGTATAAAGATGCACTGCGGGCGTAAGCGAGACTGGCAACCCGGTTATCCTGAGCCGCAGTCAAACGTTGCTTCAGGTGAAGGCGGGCAGCCTTCAGGTCTTGAAGCTGGGTTTTGATGCTGTGTGCCAGCAGGAGGCGGTCTGTTGCCGTGTGTGAGGAGTTCAATTGATCGATCTGGCGGCAGACGATGGTCATTCGCTTCAGTTTCCGATCCAAATCCGCTCGGCTATATCCGATGTCACGGTCAGAATGTTGCGTGGGGTCAGACATTGTCATCACCGTTTCGCTGCCATCAGTTCGTCATACATGTCGCTGACGGAACTGATGATTTCTGATGCCGCGGAGTAGGCTTGTTGAGCGACGATCAGCTTGCTGAATTCGTCCGCCGTGTCCACGGTGGAGGATTCCAGCCCGCCAGAGATTATGCCGCCCGCAGAGCCGGTGGTTGCATCCACGAGATTGGCATCACCGGAGTATGATGTACTGCTCCACACTGTGCCGCTGTGGCTTTCCAGCCCATTGGCGTTTGGAAAGGTTGCCAGCGGGATTTTATAGATAGAGTAGCTGATGCCGTTGTCGAAATTGGCATATACGGTGCCGTCCTTGTTGATGGCAACGCTGCTGAATTCGCCGAAACGCAGGCCGTCTTGAGTGACTTCATCCAAAACCAAATCCGGCTCACTGTCCGCATCACCGTTGGCAAATTGGCTGAGGCCACTTGTCCCGCCGATTTTACCGACATTATACGTGATGGTGCTGTCTTCTGCGCCGCTGGTCCAGTTGCTTATGCCGATATCAAGGCTTTCCGGTGACGCCAATGTGCCATCTGCGTTGAAGGTCAATTCCGTTGGGTTGATGGTGCCATCAACGGTGCCGGTGGTGACGCTGGGGTCGCTGCTGGAAACCGGGTCGGATACACTCAGTTCCCAAGTATTGGTCCCAGTTTTTTCATAGGTCAGCGTCATGGTGCTGGCGACGCCGAGGCTGTCAAAGATTTCCGCATCAACCGTGAAGCTGTCACCGACTTTTGCGTCTGCGGGCAAGACAGCCTGAATAGCCATGTTTTCGGTGGCAACGGCAGTACCGGCAATGTCTTCCACATTGATGCCTTCAAGGCCGGCGGCGCTTTTACTGCTGATGACGTTGCCGTCCCGATCGGTTGGATAGCCTTGCAAATACCATCCGGCGGAATTGCATAGGTAGCCATTGTTGTCGGTCGTAAAGTCCCCGGCTCGTGTGTAGTAAAAAATATCACTGTTGGAACTGCCCGAAACGACAAAGAAGCCTTCGCCATCGATGCCAAGATCAGTTTCATTATTCGAACCGATCAGGGTGCCCTGACTGGTGATGCACTGGGTCGGGTCGCAACTGACACCGGCTCCGGTAAAATTGCTGACAGACCCGCTTCCCGCGACCAAGGATGCAAAGGACGCTTTGGTGCATTTGTAGCCAATGGTGCTGGAGTTCGAAAGGTTGTTTGATATTGCAGACACAGCCGAAGATTGTGAATTCAGCGCAGACACGGCAATATTCATGGAACTGCTGAGAGACATGGCATGAAATCCTTTATGGGGTTAGCTGGCTTTGTTTTGTCCGGCGGTGACAACGTCACTGAGGGAAACAATCTGACCATTTTCCATGACCAGTTTCGGCGTGCCGGAGGACCAGTCGACCATTGTTACGGTGCTGGTGCATTCAACGTTGATTTCCAGTTCCCCGCCTGAACTGTCCTTGGCAACGAATTGCAGGGAATAGGTGCCATCCGAGGCTGTCCCGCCATTAGACAACGTGCCGTCCCAACTAAAGCTTTGGTCGCCTGATGCAGTGCTGAGGTCTTCTGAATACACCACGTCACCGTTTTCATTGACGACCTGTGCTACCAATGAGTCACAGTCCTCTGGGACATCAAATGACCAATCCAGCGTGTCTCCGCTTTCAAAGTCCAGATCCTCACCGTTGTAGGTGACTTCCATTCCCACCATGCCGATGGCAACTGCGGCACTTTCGTTGTTGGTGGACAGCACAAGGTTCTGCAAAAAGTCATTGGTCAGAATTTGTTGTTCGACCTGCGAATAGTTGACGAGCTGATTTGTCATCTCTGACGCATCTGTTGGATCCAATGGGTTTTGGTTTTGGATTTGCGCGGTCAGCACGCTCAGAAACAGGTCGTAATTGTCTTCCAAAGACGAGATCGACCCTGCTGTCATTGAGAACATGCCGCTGGTGCCGCTGACTGTGCTGATATCGGTCATTGTCTGTCTCCGTTGCGTGTAACCCATTGGAATAACGGGTAGTCCGTTCGTGTTATCGGATCGTGTTTTGCCAACGATCTGTTCAGACAAACGCAATGGGGAACGAAACACTGGCGATATTTTTTCAGAAATTTTTTTCGAATTTTTTGCGCCAGTGTTTCGGGCGGTGATCCGTAAGTGTGGGTAAGGCGCCGAAGGAGTGATGCCGAAAGGCGGCGTTAAAGCGCTGTTAATCGAAAATCGGTCCCCGGAGCCAGAACAGCTCCGTGAATGAGATCATTGAAGGAGGCTCTCATGCCCGTTATTACCACCAATACTTCCGCGAATACGGCTTTGCGTTACCTGAACATTAACGCCGATGCCCAGACTAAGGCCCTTAATCAGGTCGCCAGTGGTTCCCGTATCAACCGCGCATCTGATGATGCCGCAGGCTTGGCTGTTGCAACCGGATTGCAGGCCGATGTTGCGGTTTTGGGGCAGGCAGCGACCAATGCTTCCCACGCAGGGTCCGTGCTTGAAACGGCTGACGGTGGTTTGTCCGCCATGTCCGACGTTCTGGAACGGATGAAAGTTCTGTGTGCTGAGGCGATTTCCGGTGCCGTTAGCTCAACCGAGCTTGGCTACATCGATTCCGAATTTGATGCCTTGGCAACGGAATTGACCACGATCATTACAACCACGACCTTTAACGGAACGTCCTTGCTGGATGGCAGCTATTCAGCTGACTTCTTGGTCGGGACTGAAAGTTCAGACGTCATTGCCGTTGATCTGACCGGTGTGGATATGGCGACCATGCAAGCAGCCGTTGCCGCTGGGGATGTTACGGCCGACGCAACCGGGGCCTTGGATCTTGTCAATGCAGCCATTGATACGGTGGCTGGTGCACGGGCATCTGTCGGTGCGCAAGAATCTACCTTCAACTATCACGAAGGGCAAATCGCCTCGTCTGAGGAAAATTTGGATGCGGCACAATCAGCCATTGCTGATGCGGATATCGCGCAGGCGCAGGCTGATTTCTCCTCTGCTCAGGTGCGAACCAACGCAGCAATTTCCGCTTTGGCGCAGGCAAACCAAATGCCGCAACAGCTGTTGTCGCTGTTGAACTAAGGCAGCTAATTGTGGCGCCGCAAACACCTACAGGTCGGCGCCATAACAGGAAGCAGTTACACGTCTCAACCCTCAACCGTGACCCTCAGAGCGTGTAGCTGTTTCCACCCAAATATGGATGCGGGGGGTAGCATGTCCACAATAGTCACAGGTGCCAGTGGCACGACCTATATCAGTGGAACCGGAAACGGTGGCTTCAATTCTGCTGCCCTGATTCAGGAAGCCGTGGAAATCAAGATGATCCCGGCCTACAGCCTGGATACTCAAATTGAAGACTTAAATTCAGAATTGGCTGGTTGGCAGAAAATGCAGGCCAATTTGAAAGCATTGCGTGAAGCCGCAGAAGCGTTGTCTGCACAAACCGACGACAACGTTTTTGACAATCGTGCGGCCTATTTAAGTTCTTCCAGCATCGCAAACCCGGATGATGTGCTGGCGGTCAGCGTTGATAAAGATGCGGCTTTGGGTGTTTACGAAATCGAAGTTCTCAGTCTGGCAACGCAGCACAAGGTCGCATCGGCTGAAACCAGTGATGTCACGTCCGCATTGGGATACGACGGTACGTTTTCTTTGCAGCAAGATGGCAAGACAGCGACTGAAATTACCGTAACTTCCGACATGTCATTGACCGATATTGTATCTGCCATCAATGCCGCCAGCGCAGAAAGCGGTGTTTCCGCGACGCTGATGAAAACCAGTGATGGCGCTTTCACAATGATGCTGTCGTCTGTGGATACGGGGAAAAGCATGACCATGAGCACCGTCAGTGGTGATGATGTGTTGCAATCCCTTGGTGTCACTGATGCTTCCGGTGGTTTTGCCAACAGCCTTCAGGATGCGTCAAATGCTGTTTTGAAGGTGGACGGTGTCACCGTGACTAGCAGTTCCAATGATATAGAAGACTTGATGCCCGGTGTTTCCATCAGTCTTTACGATGATTGTGTTGGCGAAACCATATCGCTGGAGGTCGGACAGAGCCTTGATGATGTGGCAAGTGCCATCACAGGAATGGTCGATGCATTCAATACTTACCGTGAATTTGCGCTGTTAAATCAGCAAACCGATGAAAATGGCGCGGTGGAGGGGGCAGTCCTTTTCGGGGAAAGTCTGCTGCGGACGGCAAACGCTGATTTGTTTAAAATTCTGGGGATGTCGGTTGAGGTCGATGGCAAAACCTATTCCGTTGCCGACCTTGGCATATCCTTGGATGACAACAATGCCCTTCAGGTAGATGAAGACAAACTTGAGGAAATGCTGATCCAGAACCCGGATGTTTTGCAGGCGTTTCTACAACAGCAAACCAAAGTATCCAATTCTGACCTGTACGTCGCCGAAGCGCCGGGAAATCTGGCGGCTGGGGATTACGATGTTGAAATCGTGACTGACGCGGATGGCAATATTACCTCGGCTTCGATTGATGGTGTTGCGTTGGAAGTTAGCAACAAAACCATCAAGGGCGCAGCAGGGACCCCCTTTGAAGGGCTGCGCATGGTTTATACCGGCAATGGCAGTCAGAACATCACCTTATCGGTTAGTCCGGGACTGGCGGATACCATGGTGTCCGCCCTTGATGGCTACATTGATGAAAATGACGGGCGCATTCAGAACGAAATTGAATCCATCAACTCCACAATCGACGGCAAGCAGGATGAACGCGACCGGATAGCCGCACAGGCAGAAAAATATGAAGAGTATCTGGTCAGTTATTACGCCCGGATTGAGGCGAAAATAGAAGCTGCCGAGATTGCCTTGGCGCAAGTCGAAGCATTGCTGAACAGTAATAAAGATTAATTCAAAGCCACAGGAGGCAGGTATGACACAGCAACTTCAGCGAGGTATAGAAGCATATGGTGCGGCTCGGCGATCTCAGGTGCCGTTGCGTGCTCTGGTTGATCTTTATGATTCGATGTTCTGCGCGATTTCACATGCTAAGGCATTTTGCCTGCAGTCTCGCCCGGAAGATGAATTCAACTCGGTCATGCGGGCAACACTGATCATACAGGGTTTGTCTGCCAATCTGAATGATGGGGATCAGCGCACCAAGTCAATTGCAGAGACAATGCAAAAGTACTACAGGACAACGCTGGAACAGTTGCACCGGGCAAAGCAAGCCAAATCACCCGATGCAGAGCTGCGCTATGCCAGTGTGCAGCGGCAGGTTCTGGTGATGCGTAATGCGTGGGCATCCGTGGCGGGTATGCCTGAGTTATCCTTGGCAGGCTCGGCAATTTTTTCCGATTCCCCGGCAAAAACTGCCGAATGACGTTTTGTTTTTAGCCTGCTAAGACAGGAGACGAACTGTGAACGCTTCGGGCGGATATAACGGTGCTACGGTACTTGATGATACCCAAGCCGCGGGGGGCTGGATGGATAGTGCAGCGGCCATGGAGCAGCCGGGGACAACGTCTGACGATTTGACAGACGAAAACCTGATGTTGCGCGTGCAGCAAGGGGATAAAGCTGCCTTTCGTCGTCTTGTCGCGCGTCATATCGACCGGATTGTCGGGACGGCGCGTCGCATTGTCGGGCCCGCAGAGGCCGAAGATGTGGCGCAGGACGTTTTCCTGAAAATTTGGACGCATAAGGATCAATGGCAGCCCGGGCAGGCTCGTTTCCGAACATGGCTTTATCGGGTGGCGGTAAACCGTTGCATTGATGTTACCCGGAAAACGAAACCCCATTGTATTGATGATGTGCCTGAATTGGTGGATGAAACACCCGGTCCATATGCGCAATGTGTGCAACAGCAGGAAGCCACGCGATTGCGTGCTGCGATGGAGCATTTATCCGACCATCAACGCACGGCAATTACGCTGTATTATCACGAAAGTTTGACGGCAGCAGAAGTTGCTGAGATTATGGGGCTTAAGCTGAACGCCGTAGAGTCTCTGTTGAAGCGGGGACGGCAAAAATTGCGGAGTGTTCTGAAGTAATCGGAGCGCCCAGCCATACTCACGCGGAGGGATCAATGACGCCAGAAGAATTCCGGTCGTTACTCGATACCTACGGTGCCGATTTGACGCTCTGGCCGCACCAGAAACGTCATCAAGCGCACCAATTGATGCAGCAGTCTGCGGATGCCCGAAATGCATTTGCAGAGGCAAAAGAATTTGATGACCTGTTGCGACAGCCGGAACCGGAACTGTCAGCAGGCGGTCGCGATGCCTTGGTGGGGTCCATTATGGACCGCCTTGATGATCTGGACTGTGTCAGCGGGACCGAAAATGAGAAGGTGTTTCCGTCAAAAAAGAGTCAAACCTCCGTTGCGATTGATGCACGCCCGGTACAGCCTAAGGGGTTGAACTGGTTTGGGGTGTTTATTCGTCCCTTTGCACCGCTGTGTGCGTTGTGCTTTGTGTGTGGTCTCGTTATCGGGGCGGGGGTATTTTTGAAGTCCGGTACAGCCGGGTTCGATGCGTTTTCCAGAACTGAATATCTGTACACCATCGACGAAAGCGAGTATCTGCTTTCACGCGGCAATGATTGAACGAGATAAATAATGAAACGCTGGCTGGTGGCCTCTTTGGCTATGAACTTGGTGATGATTGGTGTGTTCGTCGGGTATTTTGGTGCTGCGATCACGACATTCGCTTCGCCGCCGTTGCCGCCGCCGCCCATGAAAAAAGATTGGTTATTGACGGTTGTTGAGAAAACCGTCGCAGGGTTTGAAGATGATCGCCGTCAGGGTGCGTTAAAGATCATTGAAACGGTTAAGGCATCTTATGCGGATCGGATCGATCAGGTCCGGTTGCCGCCGCAGCGTTCCGATGGGCTTTTGGTCGAATTCGTTGCAGCGAAACTGCCGCGAGACTTGCCAGAGATGCGGAGTGTAGAGGAATTTCACGCACTTCGGGCGCAACGGGCCCATGAACTGTTTTACCAACTACAATTCTATCTGACGCCTGATGAACGTACCATCATCGCACAGGCCCTGCGTGATCATTTCCGCATTCCACGGGGGCTATAGCCTTCCCTTTGTCGTTGCTTTTACCCGTGTTCGGAGGCGGTTCGTTGATTCCATTTGATGTTATGCTGATGTTTGTGTTGGCGTCCACTGCGCTCGCGTTGGCTCCCGGCCCAGATAACATATTTGTCCTGACCCAGTCGGCTCTACATGGTCGCTTGTCCGGTGTGGTGGTGACATTGGGGCTGTGTACCGGGTTGATTGTGCATACGACGGCGGTGGCATTTGGTGTTGCCGCGATTTTCAAAACCTCGGTTCTGGCGTTTACGGTGTTGAAAGTTGTGGGCGCGGCTTATTTGCTCTACCTCGCTTGGGGTGCCTTTCGTGCGGGTGCGTCCCGGATTTCCATGACGGATGGTGCGTCTCCATCGCTGGCTAAATTATACAGACGCGGCATTGTCATGAATGTGACCAACCCTAAGGTTGCCATATTCTTTCTGGCATTCTTGCCGCAGTTTGCCGACCCGGTTCGCGGGTCTTTGCCGGTGCAAATTTATTTGTTCGGTGCGTTGTTTATGGCCACGGCCTTGGTTGTATTCTGCGGAATTGCTGTTGGGGGTGGAACCCTTGGCAACTGGCTGAAACAATCGGCAAAGGCGCAAGCCATTATGAATAAGGTCGCGGGAACGGTGTTTGTCGCGCTCGCCGGACGTTTGCTCCTGACCGAGAGATAGTCTCGTACGCTATAGTCGTTGTGACAAACTTTATGCTGAATGACTTGCTGATTTCGTGCTTTTGGTGCGATAAAGCCGCATCCGTTGTGAAAGGGGTGTCTAAATGCTGACTGATGATGTGGTGCGGGCCGCTATTCCCGCGGCTTTAACCGAAGCACATATTCCTGAATTGCCGAATTACTACCGTGGCAAAGTCCGTGAAAACTATGATTTGCCCGATGGTCGGCGCATCCTGATTTCTACGGATCGTCAAAGTGCATTTGATAAGGTTCTGTCTGCGGTTCCGTTTAAAGGACAAGTCCTGACGCAGACGGCTCGTTTCTGGTTTGAAGCCACCAAAGATATTTGCCCCAATCACGTTCTGGATTACCCGGACCCTAATGTGGTCGTGGGCCGTAAGCTTGATATGCTGCCGATTGAAGTCATTGTGCGTGATTACATGACCGGGTCGACGGAAACTTCGATTTGGCCCATGTATCGGGATGGCAAACGTGAAATGTATGGCCTGCATTTCCCCGATGGTTTGCGCAAGAACGATAAATTGCCGCAGACCATTCTGACCCCGACGACCAAAGCGGATGTTTGCGGACATGATGAGCCGATTTCCGCAAAAGGCATTGTGGAGCAGAACCTGTTGACGCAGGCACAATGGGATGAAGTTGAACGTGTGGCTTTAGCTTTGTTTGCTCGCGGGCGGGAGATAGCTGCTCAGAATGGTTTGATCCTTGTGGATACCAAATTTGAATTTGGCGTGGACGCAGATGGTGTGATCACCTTGGCGGATGAAATTCTGACCCCGGATAGCAGTCGTTATTGGAAGGCATCTTCCTATGCAGAGCGTCACGCTGCGGGCGAAGAGCCGGAGAGCTTGGATAAGGAATTCTTGCGGCTATGGATTGCTGAACGATGCGATCCGTATAAGGATCCGATTCCCGATATTCCTGACGAGACTCTTGTGGATTTCAGCCGTCGTTACGTCGCATTGTATGAGGCCGTGACCGGAAAAACCTTTAATGCACCGGAAACTGGGGTCGCAGTTAAAGACCGCATTCGTGAGAATTTGAAGTCGTATTTCTAAGTGTTCTCAGAACATTACGTGCTTAATTTTTTGAAAAGCTCCCTGTTAGTGCAGGGAGCTTTTTTCGCATTGATAATGAGCGTATGTTCATTAAACTTGCAATGTCGATAGGTTGGCGTATTATGAGCATATGTTCAAAACAGGGAGGAGCGAATGCCGCGTCCACGAAAGCAGTGTGTTATTCAGGCCCCGGTTGCGGCACGGTTTTATAAGCCACAGGGTATTCCCATGCGGTCGTTAAAAGCGTTGCCATTGTCGCCGGAGGGACTGGAAGCCATGCGCCTAGCCGATGTCGAGGGGCTGGAGCATACGGCAGCTGCTGCGGTGATGGAGGTCTCTCGCCCAACGTTTTCCCGTCTTCTGGCTGAAGCACGCACAACAGTTGCAACTGCTTTGGTACAGGGATGGGCGTTGGATATCGCAGGCTTTGATGATGCGGAATGGGAGCCGCATGCATCAGCCAAGCCATGCGGTCAGTTGCGAGGGGCACGTCGTCGCCGGGGGCACCGCAATCGCTGGCATGAGGATGATCCACATGCTCCCGCTTCAGAGGAGGAGAAGGACAATGCCCAATCGTGATGGAACAGGCCCGCGCGGGCAAGGCTGTGGTCAAGGTCGGGGGCGCGGTCAAGGCCGGGGCATGGGGCAGCAAAACCGTAGCCGTGGACAAGGCTTGGGCCTTAGTGCAGGTCAGGGACAGTGTTTACGCCAAGCTGATGATGCCGTTCTTGCTGCTGGTGATGTCACTGGCCTGATTGCAGTCAGTGCCAAGTCGGACACAGAATTGGCAGAGGTCGACCCACGCTTCGGGCGGACGGATTGGTTTGCCTTGTTTGAGGCAGATGGAACCTTCCATTGTGCGCTGGATAATCGTGAAAGTGATGCGATGGCCCATGGTGCAGGATTGGCTGCTGTGCAGCGTTTGGCTCAGGCTGGGGTTAAAACAGTTGTGACGGGACAGGTTGGTCCGAAGGCAACGGCTGCATTGGCGGCGGCGCATATGTTGGTGATCGACAATTGCGCAGAACCCACAGCAAAGGCGGCAGCACAGACCGCGCTGGCAGCAATGGCACATAGCTGATGATTATCACCGTTGCCAGTGGCAAGGGTGGTACAGGCAAAACATCTGTCGCGGCGGCACTGATGCGCGCGTGGTCGCGCCCCTGTGTCGCGGTTGATTTGGATGTAGAAGCCCCAAACCTGCACCTGTTCTTGAATCCCGTGTGGTCAGGGCAGGTGCAGGCCACCTTAACCGTGCCGGAAATTGCAAACCCCACAGCCTGCACGGGGTGTGGGGCTTGCACGGATATATGCGCCTTCAAAGCAATTTTAAATTTTGGGGATTTCCCTGTGGTATTCCCGGAAATGTGTCATGGCTGTGAAGGATGTTTTGCCGTGTGTCGCGCCGGGGTTTTGTCGCGTTCCGGCCGCGTCTTGGGGGATGTGGAATGGGGGCAGGCCACGCTGCCCAACCAAATTGTTCCGCTTGTGATGGGGCGGCAAAGAATTGGCGAAGCCATGAGTCCACCATTAATGAGAGAGCTGTTGCGGCGCATGGGGGGTATTTGTACAGAGCTTGGGCAACCTCTTGATCTGGCAGATACGATCATTGATGCGCCGCCGGGGGCGTCCTGCCCCGCTATGGAGGCGGTAAAGCCTTCGGATGTCGTCCTATTGGTTGCCGAACCGACACCGTTCGGATTGCATGATCTGGATATGGCGTGGCAGGCGTTTTCCGGCCTTGGCAAGCCCATTGCCGTGGTTGTTAATCGTGCGGGAGGTGGCGGAGTAAAGGGGGATGCGGCCCTTGCGGACTGGTGTCACCAACGTGATTTGCCAATTGTTGGGCGACTTCCCTATAGCAGAGCCGTGGCAGAGGCTTATGCCCGCCGCCTTTCTTTGGATACGGTTTCAGAAGAATACGCGCAGGAAATCAAGAAGATAGCCAACGAGCTGGTGCACGTCTTGGGGCATGCTGAGTGCCGGACTGCTGAGGAGGTTTGTCATGCCCTTTGAGATCACGATTTTAAGTGGGAAGGGAGGGACGGGAAAAACTTCCGTGACCGCGGCCTTTGCTCAACTCGCCGCCGCAGATGTGATCTGTGATTTGGATGTGGATGCATCCAATCTTCCGCTGTTGATGCAGCCTGAACTTCGGGAAAGGCATACGTTCGTTTCCGGTGAAGTTGCGTCTTTGGATCGAAACCGTTGTCGTGATTGCGGACGTTGCCTCAGCTTTTGCAAGTTTGGTGCAATTTATGAGGACGATGGCGAAATTCACCTGAACCCGGCGGCCTGCGAGGGCTGTGGTGTTTGCGCACGCTTTTGCCGTCCGGGGGCCATAACCATGCATCCCCGGACGTGTGGCGAATGGTATGTCTCTGACACGCAGGCCGGAACCATGCTCCATGCACGGCTCAATCCGGGGGAAGAAAACTCGGGTCGACTGATTTCCACATTGCGGCAGGATGCCCGTCAGCGCGTGTCTGATCAGAAAAATGCGCTGATTTTGTCAGATGGCCCGCCGGGGATCGGGTGCCCGGTGATCAGTTCCGTAACGGGGACGCAGTGTGTGATCTGTGTGACCGAACCAACTGCCTCGGGGTTGCATGACTTACAACGGGTCGTGGGGGTCGCGGGTCATTTTAAGGTTCCGGTGGCAGTTATCCTGAATAAGGACGGATTGCACGATGATCTCTCGCGCGAGATTGAAAACTTTGCCGAACAAAATGGATTACCTGTCTTGGGACGCATTCCGTACTCAGATGCAGTTATGCCTGCGATTGTTGATGGGGCCACGCTGTTGGATGTCCCCGAAATCGCAGTTCCGCTGCGTGGTGCGTGGAATGCCTTGTGTCGTTGGCAGGGGATAGAAAAGGAAAACGAAGATGAAAAACTGTAAAATTGCCATTCCGACCAATGCTCCCGGTGGGTTGGAGGGGACCGTGTCTCCGCATTTTGGTCACTGTGATGGGTTCACCGTTGTCAGCATTAAGGATGGTGTGGCGGTGGAAAGCTCGACGCTCAACCTGCCGGAGCATGAGCACGGTGGCTGCATGATCCCGGTGCGTATGTTACTGGATGCCGGGGTTGAAACTGTTATCGTTGGGGGCATCGGTCAAAGACCACTGCAGGGGTTCATCCATTTCGGTATCCCAGTGTTTCATGCCGGGGACTGCCAACAGGTGCAGGAGGTTGTTGCTGCACTTGGGCAAGGAACGCTGTTGCCGCTTGCCGCCGATCAGGCCTGCGGCGGCGGACAGGCCCATTAATCAGATCTTCGAGCATCAATGTAACACTCAAAGAAAACAGGGCATGCCCTGTTTTTTTGTGGCCCATTTGCAGGAAACACGGATGCCCATTATATGGGAAGTCACCTTAATTGCGCTGGGAGTCTTTGTATGATGAAGTTTGTTGGCCTGATGGCCTTTGGATTGGTTGCCGTATCGTGGGGAACGATTGCCCATGCAGAGACTGCAGAGGAAGCCGCATGTCGCCTGAACTATGAACTTTGCGATGCGAAATGTGTACTGGAAGACCCTGAACGTGGTTTGTCCTATGCCGGGTGTTCCGCCGGTTGCGTATCCAGTAAGGCAGCTTGTTCCAGCAAGATCATTTATGACAAAAGCGCAGAATGGACCAAGGAACAATACGAAGCCGCCAAACCATGGGTAAAGGAAAAGTCCAAACAGGCAGGCGAATTGGCGGATGATGTTAAGGAAGAAGTTGACAAGGCCATTGATGATTCAGAGCAAGAATACCCAAAATAGAGAGTGGGTTTTGCCAGTCGTAGACTCATAATCCAAAACTTTTGGCGGGAAAATTGTACATTTCGTATTCCCAAGGCTGGGAATTGCGTGTATGTCGGAAGGTCCGATTTAGTGCTCATCACGGAAGCGCTGTGGTGATGCCCTCGGTGGAACAGATGAGGGAGAAGTAAGGCCAATGGCCATGATCACGAACTGGACCCTTGAGTCCTGGCGTTCCTGTCCGATCGTACAGATGCCCGAGTATTTGGATAAAGAAGCCCTGAAAAATGCGGAAGATCGTTTGCGATCCTATCCGCCGTTGGTATTTGCCGGTGAAGCGCGCAGTTTGAAAGCATCCTTGGCTCGTGCTTCTGAAGGTGACGGCTTTTTGCTGCAAGGCGGCGATTGCGCTGAAACCTTTAAGGACTTTCATCCCAATACCATTCGTGACACCTTCCGTGTTCTGTTGCAGATGGCGATTGTTCTGACCTTTGGCGGTCAAGTCCCGGTGGTGAAAGTCGGTCGTATGGCTGGACAATTTGCCAAACCGCGCTCCTCCCCGACTGAAATGATCGATGGTGTGGAATTGCCGTCCTTCCGGGGGGATATGATCAATGCACCTGAGTGTACGCCGGAAGCTCGTGCTGCTGACCCGGAACGATTGATTCAATCGTTCAATCAGGCCGCCGCAACGCTCAACCTTTTGCGGGCGTTTTCTCAGGGCGGCTATGCCAATTTGCAGTCTGTGCATCAGTGGAATCTTGATTTCCTTGCCGGAAGCCCACAGGCCGATCGCTATAACGATATGGCAGATCGCATTGATGAGGCCCTGAACTTTATGGCGGCTTGTGGTGTGACCGCAGACATGGTTCTGCCCATGCGTGAAACGGATTTCTATACGTCCCACGAAGCTTTGCACCTGAATTATGAACAAGCCTTGACCCGCGTCGATTCGACGACGGGGGACTGGTATGATTGTTCTGCCCATATGCTGTGGATCGGTGATCGGACCCGTCAGATTGATGGTGCGCATGTGGAATTCTTGCGTGGTGTCCAGAACCCGCTTGGGGTTAAAGCCGGACCAAGCATGCCGGTGGATGATCTTTTGCGCCTGTGCGATAAGCTGAACCCGGAAAACGAACCGGGCCGTTTGTCTGTGATTGCGCGTATGGGTGCAGATCAGGTTGGTGAGAAACTTCCGCCACTGGTTCGGGCCTTGAAAACCGAAGGACGCAAGGTCTTGTGGTCGTGTGATCCTATGCATGGCAACACGGTAAAAGCATCCAACGGATATAAAACGCGTGACTTCAACGCGATCCTGAAGGAAGTTAAAGACTTCTTTGCTGTGCATGCAGCAGAAGGCACATATGCTGGCGGGGTTCATTTTGAACTAACCGGGCAAAACGTGACAGAATGTCTGGGCGGTGCCCATGCGGTTTGCGAAGACAATCTGGCGGATCGTTACGAAACTGCATGTGACCCGCGTTTGAATGCGGATCAGTCGTTGGAGCTTGCCTTCTTGCTCGCAAGTCATTTGAAGGCGGAACGTGTAAAAACACGAGCCGCAATGAAAGCGGCAGAATAACCTTTCTGCCATTGTCTGTATTTTGCACTGCGCCTGTTGTGAAGACTGTCAGGCGCAGTGTGCTTTTGGGGATTAAGAATATGGCGGCAAAACCCTTGGATGCCTCTCAGTTGCTCACAACCACTGTGGCCCATCCCGGAACTGAAACCTTGCCCCTTTATACGGACAAATACTTCACACGCACGCGACAGGTTGTGGAACGCTTTGGTGATGTTCAGGTGACTTACGCCGTATTTATGCGGCGTCCGGTCCTGTTTGCTGCTCGTCTTGCCATGGATTGGTTGGCAGGCATCATGGAGCAAAAGGGCGCATCCCTGACAATTGAACAGCGGTTCCAAGAAGGGGATTGGGTCGGCGCGGGTGAGCCGATGATGTATATCACCGGATCGCTGGTTGCCATGGCAGAACTGGAAACCCTGTTCCTGCAAAAGCTCGGTGCATGCTGTGTGGCGGCCTATGGTGCCTATGCCATGTGTTGTGAATTACCAAAAACCGCATTCCTTGCCATGGATGCCCGCCATTGTGCAGGGACGGAAATGGCAGAGCAGATGGCTTATGCTGCCTCTGTCGGTTCCATGGCTGCACGCAATAAGGTCGAAGCAATCGGCTTTGTTGGAAACGCCACCGATGCCACGGCGCACTTTTTTGGTCAGGCCGAAGGCCTTGGCACCATGCCCCATGCTCTGATTGGCTATGCCGGGTCGACGGTTCGGGCGGCGGAAATGTTCTATGAAACTTTCCCTGATGTGCCGTTGTATGTTTTGGTCGATTATTTTGGGCAGGAAGTCACAGACGCCTTGGCCGTGTGTCGTCGCTTTGATGATTTGGCGCGCGCAGGAAAAGTCGGCGTGCGTCTGGATACCCATGGTGGTCGCTTCATCGAGGGACTGGATACGCAAAAATCCTATGAAGTTTTGGAAAAACATGCCCCGGATTGTTTGCGCGGCTATCGGTCTCAGGATGAATTGAGCCATTTGATTGGGACCGGGGTTTCCGCCGCAGCGATTTGGCATATGCGTGAAGCGCTGGACCGTGCCGGTTATGGTAAGGTGAAAATCATTGCATCCAGCGGCTTTAGCGCGCAAAAATGCTGCGTTATGGCCTTGGCCCATGCTCCCATTGATATCATTGGGACCGGGTCTTTCCTGCCGCGGAAGTGGAATGAAACCTACGCGACGGCAGACATCGTTGATTATGGCGGAGAAGCCAAGGTCAAGGTTGGT
>JAALLQ010000095.1_pt1 | contig 29979 bp, 28 predicted proteins | sample 7245921 | NCBI WGS metagenome assembly JAALLQ01 (sample SAMN13049200, study PRJNA578106) | oil field metagenome | isolation source: filtered produced water from oil reservoir B7 | place: USA:offshore Texas | collected 2016 | reverse complement strand
TCTATAATCAACAGTCTACACTAACTGATGGTGAGTTAACACCCTGTCATTAGCCTATCTTTCAGCATCGGTTGATGCAACACATATCATCTGTAATCATAAATGTGAAAGCCTTGTCCGAATGACAAGGCTTTTTGGCTTTGAAATGGTTTTGTTAGTGTCGTGTTTATTGCAGGGATACGACGTACCGATCAATCGGAACTTGCCGACTAATCAGCTTTTTTTCATGCAGGAATTGGGCAAAGCGAGCGTAGCGATGTTTGTCAGCAACACCGGGACGTTTGGCAAAACGGGGAATGGTGTCCTGCCAAGCTCGGCGGTTTAATTCCGTATCTAAAGAGGCGTCATACGCGGCGAATGCTTCCCATGATTTTTTCGGGTGATTGAGCATGTACAGGTTGGCCTGTTCAATGACGCGTAAGAAGGCAGAGATTTTGGCGTCGCCCAAGCTTTGTTGATGGGCAATGAAAATCAACTCGTCATAGGCTGGTACGCCGTGTTCTTCAGGGTAGAAGGCGACTCCCGGTCGGTTTTCCATGTCCAGGTGGTTGAGCTCAAAATTACGAAAAGCCCCAATAACCGCGTCGACCTGACCGGAAAGCAAAGCCGGGGTCAGCGCAAAGTTGATGTTGATCAATTCAACATCATCGAGCTTAAGGCCATGACTTTCCAACATGCTGCCCAGAATAGCATCTTCAAAGCCTGAAACTGAGAAACCGACCTTTTTCCCTTTGAGGTCTGCAATGGATTTAATCGGGCCGTCCTTTAAGGTAACCAATGAATTCAATGGGGTTTCCACCAAAGTACCGATGCGGACCAGGGGCAATCCTTGATCTACCAACATGTGCAATTGTGGTTGATAGCTGACGGCAATGTCTGCTTCCTTGGCAGCGACAAGCTTGGGTGGAGCATTGGGGTCCGCCGGAGCAATCAGTTCAACATCCAGACCTGCGTCGTCAAAAAACCCGAGTTGTTTGGCAACAACCAGTGGTGCGTGATCGGGGTTTAGGAACCAATCAAGTAAAACCGTAACGTGTTCAGGTTTTTGTTCTTCTTGAGCTTGGACAGTGGAAACAAACGGTAAAAACGCGGCGAGGACGAGCCAAAACCGCACCAATAGAGCAGCGGGGTGCAGACGGGAAAGCATGGGCGTTATCCAAAACAAAGGGTTAGGGCTTCGAATGGTCATGGTTAATTAACTCTCATAGACCCAAGGTAATGCACGACGCAGGCTGTATGCAATCAAACTGTGCAAAGTAATCGCCATAATCGCCAAAACAAATAAAGCAGCAAACATTAAGGGAATCTGGACGCGGGCATTGGCGTGAAGCATCAGAAAGCCAAGTCCTGCACTGGAACCGACCCATTCACCGACAATGGCACCAATTGGGGCAACGGCGGCGCCAACTTTTAAGCCAGATGCGAGACCGGGCAGGGCAGCGGGGAGGCGGATATGGCGAACAATGGCCCAGTTTCCGGCATTCATGGTGTGGGATAGGTCCAGTAAATCCGGGTCCGTACGGCGCAGGCCGTCATAAAACCCTGATGCGACGGGAAAGAAGATAATCAATGACGCCATGGCGACTTTTGATGCCATGCCATAGCCCAGCCACAGCACAAGTAACGGAGCGATGGCAAATACCGGCAGAGCCTGTGTCGCGACAAAAATCGGCCAAACCCAGGCTGCGGCGGGACGGTAAAGTGCCAACGACAGGCCAAGGCATATGGCAAATCCACAGCCAAACAACATTCCAAGGATGATTTCCAGTAAGGTTATCATCCCGTGATGGGCCAAAAGCGGAGCATGAGACCACAGGGCTTTTGCCACATCCCATGGTGGCGGCAGGATATAGCCGCGCTGTCCGCTTAAGTGCCACGCCGCGGTCCATATGGTAAGAAAAATTACCATTAAAATTGTGACCCGCATCAGGCTGTCCTTTCCTGAGGGGAATGGGCCAAGGCCGTAAGAATTTCTGCCTGTGCCATCAGCACATTTGGGTCGTCTACGGGGCGGGGCCATGCTGTGTTCGGTAAATCAATAGGCTTTAGCGTGGCGGGTTGGCCGTTTAAGACAAAAATAGTGTGCCCAAGGCGCAGGGCTTCCAGTGGATCATGAGTTACAAAGATCACTGTGCGCCCATGAAGTAGGCGCGCCGATAAATCTTGCAAACGAATGCGCGTCAAAGGGTCGACTGCCGAAAATGGCTCATCCATCAGAATGATCTGACGGTCTTCCATCAGAGTGCGAACCAGAGCAGCACGTTGGCGCATGCCGCCGGAGAGAGCGTCCGGGCGTTTGTCCGCAACATGTGTCAGACCAACTTGATGTAAAAGGCTGCTTGCACGGTCTTGGGTCTGCGGAGTAATCGCGCCACGAAGTCGGGCACCCAAGCACACATTGTCAAAAATACTGAGCCATGGCAGCAACAGGTCTTTCTGGGACATCCATGCGATTTTTCCTTGTATGGAACTGCCGTGCTGATCGCAGATTTCGGTCGTGCCTGTTGGCAAAAGCCCGGCAATTATTTTTAGCAAAGTTGTTTTGCCAACTCCACTGGGGCCCAGAATGCCAGTGAATTGCCCACCATGAGCCAAAAAGGTGAGGTTATGGAATACGGTATGGTGGTCAAAACTCAGGCTTGCGCCACTGACTCGGATGTCCAATGGCATAGGATCGTGTGTGGTGTGTGGCTTATTTGGCATGGATAACTCACGTCCCTACGCCGGTATCAACCGGATCAGGTTCTAGGGGTCGCTTCCGTGCCCAATATTGGGCGAGAAACCTCTCAGCCACTGATGGTGGCTCCCCCCGTGTGCGGGTGCGCCGGGATTGGACTGTATTGTCTTTGGTCCGGCAGGAAATCAGCTTATTCTGTATCGGTGGTTTATTGGAATGGGTCAAGAGTTAGCCATGGAAATTGGTTCAAAATGTTGAAATTATATAAATGGTTTCTGTGTGCTCTGGTGGTTTTGAACTTTTCGATGTCAGCTATGGCAGCGGATCGCTATCCACTTACGTTGATCAACCCTGATGGTCGGGAAGTCCGGCTAGAAGTTGAAATGGCGCGTACGCAGAAACAAAGATCAATCGGCCTGATGGACCGCTCCAATCTGCCAAAGGGGCAGGGCATGTTGTTCGATTTTCATCGTCCGGTGAAGGTGCGTATGTGGATGCACCGGACCTATATACCTTTGGATATGGTATTCATTGATGAACATGGTTATGTGGTCGGTGTGCATGAAAATGCGCAGCCGCACGACAAAACGGTTGTTGCCTCCCCCGGCCTCGTGCGGTTCGTTTTGGAAATTGGTGGGGGTGAGGCGAAAAGCTATGGGATCGTGCCGGGCGCACAAATTAGATCAAAAGAAATGGATCTATTGTCAAAAAAACCATAAAACCGTTGCCATATTCTTCGGTTCCTCATATTTTCCTTCGAACGGGGTGTAGCTCAGCCTGGTAGAGCGCCGGCTTTGGGAGCCGGATGTCGTAGGTTCGAATCCTATCGCCCCGACCATGACCGCCCGATGTGTCTGTGAAATCGGGCCAGCGACGAAAGTCGCATCAACGCGCCACCAGCGGTGCAGGGAGAATTTCATGGCACAGGCCCGGATTTATCAGCCCGGTAAAAATGCAATGCAATCAGGCCGAGGCAACACCAAGCATTGGGTGTTGGAGTTTGAACCGACGGAGCGGCGCAAGGCTGACCCTGTGGTCGGTTGGATTGGTTCCGGCGATACATTGTCTCAGCTGCACATGAAATTTGATAGCAAGGAAGCTGCGGTTTCCTATGCAGAACGTGAAGGTTTGGCCTATACGGTTGAAGAACCGAAGAAACGCCGCCTCGTCCCAAACGTATACGCGGATAATTTCGCACACAGCAAACTGCAATAAATACCCCCAAGATTCAGGATGATGCGCCCTTAGCTCAGCTGGATAGAGCATTCGCCTTCTAAGCGAACGGTCGCAGGTTCGAATCCTGCAGGGCGCACCAAATACACGAAGACGCATAGGTGTCTTCGTGTATTTTACGTGGGGAATTCAGTGGTTAACACATTGTTAACTGCGTATAAGTTATGTACGGGTGCGCAACCTGAGGTGGGCTTTGTTGACTTTTATCAATTTGTTTTTTGAGAGTTTATTGAAAGTCTTGACCTGTAATTTTGATTAATGGTGTCTTGATGACTGATGCAGCCTCAAATTCCGATACTGTTGTAAGCCTGAGCCAGACAGGCCAACGTATGTATCCACGTATCGAAATGCCGTTACGCGTGGAACTGTTGGGGCAGCAATATGAAACAACCGACTGGAGCCTAGGTGGTTTTGGTCTGGGAGACGGGGCTCCGTGCCTCGAACTGGGGTCAGTACAGACTGCGGATCTATTGCTAAGCTTCCCTTGTTTTGAATCCCGCATGTCCGTCATGGTCAAGGTGGTGCGTGTCGAAGAAGGAGAAGGGCGCGGTTTCCAGTTCATCGATATGACGTCGCAACGCGCTGAGATCTTATCATATATTATTGATCGTCATTTATCCGGTGAGACGATCTTGATGCCGGAAATGATGGAGATGGGTGAAGTCGGCAGAATCGTCTTTTCCCAAAAGAGTACACAACGATTGCAGACGTTATCGTCTGCGTTGCGTTTGTCGCTTATCGTTGCGGGTGTTTTGATTTTTGCCACCATTGGCTTGTCTATCATTGTATCCAGCTTTTTGACTGTTCGGTCTGAATATGCCTCTGTTGCGTCCAGTCGCACGCTTATTCGGGCACCATTCTCCGGTTTTGTTGAGGGTGCAGAAATTGACCCACAGTCCCCAGTGGAACGTGGGGCTTTGCTGTTTACAATTTCCCCGCCCGTTAAACCCCAAGCGATTGTCAGTCTGGAGCAAGACATCGTTCTTATGCAGCAACGTATAGACATCCTTCAGTCCGAATTGTCTGATGCAGAACTGGCGTTTGATGCATGGCGCAGCAAGTTGAGTGTGCAAAAGGAAGCAACAGAAGCGCAGGTCGTTTATTTAAGCCAAACAGTGGATGCAAATCAGCGTGTATATGACCGTTTGCAGAAACTGCGGGAGCAAGGGATCGCCACGGCCTTACGACTTGATGAGGCAGAGGTCCGCTTAAGGCAAAGCCAGAATGAGCTGTCGGCAAAACAGTCAGCCCTAAAGACCATCAATTTTGAGCTCGATGCAGCAAAACAGGGCTTGTATGTTGACAATGCCGATAAAACCCGGAAGTCACCAAATGAACTCCGCCGGGAAATTTCGGAAAGTAAAAATCTGCTATCCGGCAAACAGGTAACCCTGAATTCTTTGGAAGAGCAGTTTGTCGTCCGTAGTCCCTGTCATTGTCTCGTCGAGACAACAAGCATAAAACTTGGTGAATTCGTCGAACGCGGTGATATTGTTTATACCCTTGGTGACGCGAACCAATCAGTTGCCGAAGTCGATGCGCTGGTTCCAATCAGCCGGGTAAAATTCTTACGTAAGGGTGCGGCTGCGCAGGTTGTTCTTGCCGATAGCACTGAGGAAATCATCGGTCATGTGACAGATGTAAACTACAATCCAATGAATACGGGGCGCACCGGGTTGCCCGATCAGTTGCGCACCATGGGTCGCTATGCCTTGGTTACGATCGCGTTGCAGTCTTCGGAACAAACTCCGCTGAGTGGCTTGCCTGCGGTGGCGACCATGCGAATTTCTCTTGGGGATTTGTTGTTCTACTACTTGGGGCTAAGTTGACGTCTTGTTGGGAAATAAACACAAAATGCGGCGTCAGCCTTCCGCATACAGGGACTTGCTCATTGGCTATCACACCAGTTCATCAGTGTTTTATGGCCTGATCAGCGGCATCATCCTTGCGTTGATTGCATTGTTCTTGGTCGGCTATTTGCCCGAGGCCGTGTTTAGGCCGGAAAGCCCGTCGTTTATCTTTGTCATTGGCGGTATTGGTATCTGGCGATACTCATGGGCGTTTACGCATTATTGTCGGGCCAGCTATTTCAAATTTGTGGTCTTTCCTAAAATCCGCAAAAAAGCCGAAGCCGAGAATCCTCAGGTTCCGTACTATTTCTTTGTTGTTGCGAGCTATCAAATCTCTGCCGGGATGAATGCTGCGGTCTATGGGCGATTGCTTGAGGAAATTGCAGACAACGGGGGCAGGGCGATGATTGTTGCCGGTGTTACGGACCCGGCGGATGTCAAAGTACTTCAACAGGTTTTGCTCAAGCACCGCGAACGTGCTCCCAATGTGGTCTTGGTGCCCATATATCAGTCCGGCAAGGGCAAGCGTGAAATTGTGGCTGAGGCCTTAGATTTTATTGCCACTCGCCCCAGAGTACCAGGCAGCCAGGTCGTTTTGATGGATGGCGATACCCTACTGGGCCGTGGGTGCTTGAAAAAGGCAGCCTCTGTTTTGCAATCCAATCCTGATCTTGGTGCGGTGACCACTGAAAATATTCCCATGGTGAAGGGGAGTATGCTGCATCGTGAATGGTATCGGTTGCGTATGGCGCAACGGGCGATTTTGATGTCGTCTTTGTCTTTGTCGCGCAAGGTGCTGGTTTTGACAGGGCGGTTGTCATTTTTCCGCGTTGAGATTGCATTGCAGCCGGATTTTATCGCATCAATCCGTTCCGATTCCGTTAATCACTGGCGGTTACAGCGGATTTCCCTGCTTACGGGCGAAGACAAAAGTACATGGTACTGCGTGCTTAAAAAAGGCTGGAATATGATGTTTATTCCAGATGCCGTGGCGCATCCGCTTGAGGAAATGCCCGTCGGTAACTTTTTCTTATCGAGTGTAAGGCTGATGAGCCGTTGGTACGGCAACATGATCCGCGCCAATGGGCGTGCTTTGGCGCTTGGCCCCGCACGGACGGGGGCTTTCCTGTGGGCCTGTTTGCTGGATCAGCGTTTATCAATGTGGACATCTTTGATCGGGCCAACCTTTACCACGTTGCTTGCCGTGTTTTGTTCCCCGGTATATTTGGCTGTTTATGTCCTGTGGATTTTGATCAGCAGAAGCATATTGACGTTGTCCATCATGGCGCATACGGGCAAAGGCAATCCATTATTTGTGCCGCTTTTGTACTATTCGCAGTTGGTTGGCTCTGCGGTAAAAGTGTTCATGAGCTTCCATCCTTATCGGCAAAAATGGACAAGGCAGAACATTGCCGGGAAACAGCAAGATGAAGGGCTTATGCTTTTTTACCGCCTGAGTTCCTATGTCTATAACTGTGTGGCGGTGCTGGCTTTTGTCATTTTTGTTTTCTATGTGGGCGACATAACCGCCTACACCCTGAACGATACAGGCCTAGTTGATGCTTGGAATGCTGTGCCTGATTTTCATTCCTATCAATAGATCACATTCACCTATTCCTTTGGCTTAAGGTTCTGATCAAGTACAGAGGCAAGAATGCCGGGGGTTAAAATTTCCGGCAGCAGGATTGGTGCGCTTTGGTCCGGGCCATATAAGGCGTATACAGGCACGCCATTGCGGCCCAGACTTTTCAGGAAGCTACCAATCTCTGGCGAACGGCGGGTCCAGTCTGCGGTTAACCGTGTGATGCCGTGTCGGGCAAACGCATCTGTTGCGGCTTTGGTGTTCAGTGTTGATGCTTCGTTGACTTTGCAGGTGATGCACCAATCGGCGGTGAAGTCGACGAATACGGGCACATTATTGGCGCGAAGGGCTGCCAGTTTTTCCTTTGAGAAAGTAGCATGAGGCTCGGTCGTTTTTATTGAAATCGGTGAGGTTTGGACGAACCACAGGGTGCTGAGAATAGCAATTCCAATTAAGGCGACCGTGTGTCGCTTCAGTTGGCGTATGCAACTGATTGCGATCAAAAACAAAACAATCGCAACCGAAATCATGGCTTCCACTGATACTTGATGGCTAAGAACCCATAACAGCCACGCCGCCGCCGCCAACATGGGAAGAGCCAGCAGCTTTTTCAGTTTCAGCATCCATGGGCCGGGTTTTGGCAGATGTCGGGCCAATCCGGGCATCCATGCAAATATCAGGAAAGGCAATGCGAACCCTAACCCGACGCCCATAATGATTAAAAAGCCAATGGCAGGAGATTGCAAAGCCGCAAAACCAAGTGCCCCACCCATGAATGGAGCCGTACAAGGGCTTGCCACGGCAACTGCCAGCAACCCGGTCTGGAATGGTGCATTGCCTGCGGGTAAGCGGGAAATCAGGTGGCCTAAGGCTCCGACTTTTGGGGCAAATTCAGCCATGTCCAACCCAACCCACAGCATAATTATGGCGAGAGCAAAGACAATAGCCGGGTTTTGTAGCTGATACCCCCAGCCCAAATGTTCGCCGCTGGCGGTAAGAATGGCAAGCAAACCACCAATGCCAGCAAAGCCACAAAGAACACCGGCAACGTAAATTAGGCTCTGGCGGCGGACAGTTGTTGAGTCGGTTTGTGACAGTTCGGCAAAATGGAAAACTTTGAGGGCAAGAACCGGAAATACGCAGGGCATAAGGTTGAGAATGATGCCACCCAGTATAGCCAGCGCCATGGCCACCCAAATGCCGTAGGATTGAGACGGCGCAGGTGTTGACTGATTGTTTTGACTTGCCTGTGGCGCGTTTTGGTCTGGGAAGGCGAAGGCATCCGGCGAATTTTGAGCAGTGGAACCGGATGCCACAGGTAAGGTCAAGCTGAGTTCGGCAGAACCGGGGATGCAAATTTCCTTACATGCCAGCCAAGAAACCGCTGCTGATATGGCGAGTGGTTCCGGTGTGGCAGCAGACTGCAACTGCGCAGTAAACAGGGCATAGTCGCTGTAGCCGTATGTGGTGAGGCCGCTTTCATCAAATTTCGTATGGGGTGGATATTGCAGGGGGGAGGCCACACTTTCCGGGGTGGTGTGCCATGTTACTTCGGTTGGCAGGCCTGCTTCACCGGGATTCTTCGCATAAATATGCCATCCTGGTGCAATTTGAAACTGTATGCCAACGTCAACAGCTTGACCGGGAACGTATGCCGCGGTCTTGCTGATAAGGCGAACGCTGGTTTCTGGTGTGTGAAGTGTCGTGTGGTCCTGCTGGGCAAAAGCCGTTGAGTCAGGGCTGAAGAACGCAATAATTGCTAAACATGCGGCAGTATAAAACTGTAATTTTATCATTTTGTTCATGGTGCGACAGTAAATGCAAAAAAAGGCAGCCGGTTTTAATGCCGGCTGCGAAGTGGACCCTGAGAGAGGGAGGCTGAACACTTTCAGTCCACCTTTAAAAGACATGGGGGAGGAAAGATGCAGTTTCAATGATAAGCTTTCGCAAATGGCGTAAAAAATTCTAAAAAAAGTAATAGCCATCGAATAAATATGGTTTTTACGCATTATCAGGTCGACCTGTCAGCAAATCTGTGTTTTCAAGTATACAGTCAGATATCAATACAATTTTATTTTCCAATGCTTTGGGGCAGGTTTCCATGGCGACCAGTGGATAACCAATGTGGCGGACGCCATGTGCTGCCCAGATTTTGCCATCATTAGTCCGGATCAATCCTTTAAGCCGCAAAACCCGGCCTTCATTCAAACGTAGGAACAACCCGACACGACTTTCAATGGCTGGCGCAGACCAGTTGGGCTGGATGGCAATGGTTGTTGCCGAAATGCCGTCACGATGGTCTTGCAATTTATCCTCAGGTTCATGATTGTGGTCGTGGTCGTGGTCGTGGTCGTGGTCGTGGTCGTGGATGCTCATGCGTTCTGGGCTGAAGCAATTCTCAATAAGTTCAGGTGACACGTTGCCATGGTGCATGGTCTTGCAATCTGCCGTCGGATTAATCTGGTGCAGCCGTTGACACAGGGTATCGATTTCGTGTGCGGATACTCTGTCCACTTTTGAAATCAGCAGGCGATCAGCGATGGCGACTTGTTCTCTGGCTTCATTGCGTTCGTTCAGGTGCGCCATGCCGTGTTCACCATCGACGACGGTTACGATGCCATCAATGGTATAGACACTGTTGGTGACGGGTTCATTGCGCAAGGTTGACAAGATCGGCACAGGGTCAGCAAGGCCCGAAGTTTCAATGATCAATCGCGAAAATTCGGGGACCTGCCCTCGCACCCGTTTGAAATGCAGATCCCGTAAGGCGGTGACCAATTCTCCGCGCATGGCGCAACACACGCACCCTGTCGATAGGGTGACAATTTTGTCGTCGACGGCTTTGATCAAACTGGCATCAATTCCGACATCGCCAAATTCATTCACCAGCACCGCTGCATCGGCAAATGCTTCGTGTGTCATCAGGGCGTTAAGCAAGGTGCTTTTCCCCGCGCCGAGGAATCCGGTGATCAATGTAACGGGAATGCGATCAAATTGCGCCATAACGGTTTTTTCCTGTTCGGGGTTTGCCTGTGCTGAATAGTGCATATGTGTAAAGGCAATGTCACGATCAATTGGTTGACGTGAGGCATTTCAAATGCGGATACTGTTGTGTGTGTTCTCGTCGGTTGAAAAACTGGTGAGATAAGTGATGGAGAGTTCAATGGTTTCTGTCGCAAGGATACTGCGGCGAGATTGTTATATTCCCGCCAGGGTTATGGTCTTGGCGGTGGCGTTTGTGTGCCCGATCCTGTGGACCCCGCCGAACGCTGCATTTGCTCAAACTCAATCCCAAACTCAACCATCCGCATCGTCGGCGGATAAAATGCCGATTGTCAGTGATATTGGTCATGCCTTGGGTTGGCTTGATAATCAATTGGATAAGGCTATTGCGGCATCTGAACCGGATAAATCAGTTCCCGTGGCGGTGGCGCCACCAACCTTAACCGCAGGGACTGCTGCCCCCCAATTGCCTGATACCAGCACGCAAACCGCTGATCCGGCAATAGCCTCAGATATTGAGGAGGTTTTCGGCTGGCTGGATGATCAGTTGGATAAGGCAATTGCGGCATCGGAAGAACAAGGCGCGCAGGACTCCATTGGACCCCGCATATTGCATGAAGACCACTTTGCGACCAAGCAGTCGCAGGAAACAGATCCGTCAATGTGGCGACAGGATGAAGCGACGACTGACCTGATGCATCGGATTCATCCATTGGCCTTGGTGATGCCGGATACGCCCAATGCCCACCATGCACATGAAGACGGGCCTGATGGCTTGTTAATTGCTCAAGATGTGAAGTCGTTACCTGCTGCGGATGCTCAGTCCCAATCTGTCAAAATGGCAATTTCGGTTGCCGCGGATGCGCAAACGGCGAAACCCGTTGTTGTGGTTCCGCCGTCTGATCGTGAATTTGCTCGGAAACAGGCGAAGGAAAAGGAAAGCCCCATTCAGTCCGCCAACAATCCGATGCCTTAAGACGATTTGCCGTAAAGGTCCTCTGCCGAGATTTCCGGTTTCATCAACTCGTGAAAACGACCATCTTCCCAGGCGTTATAAAAGCAACTGCGGCGTCCGGTGTGGCAGGCAACCCCAGTCTGGTCCACCAACAGCAAAAGTGTATCCGCATCACAGTCCACGCGCAAAGACACTAGCTTTTGCACCTGACCAGAAGATTCGCCCTTGCGCCATAAGGATTGGCGGGAGCGTGACCAGTAACAGACTTGCCCGGTTTTCAGAGTTTCGATAATGCTGTCCCGGTTCATCCACGCGACCATCAGGGTATCCTTGCTGTCATGTTGCTGCGCAATGGCTGGGATTAAGCCATTGGCATCAAATTTCAGCGACATCAGCAGCAGATCAATATTTTTGGTGCTCATAACGGTCCTTAGAACGAGAAATCTTTGAGGTGTTGAAAGCCGCGTTCAAGGTCGGCAATCAAGTCATCCGGGTCTTCAAGACCAATATGGAATCGCAAGGTCGGGCCTTCCGCATTCCACAGTACTGTCGTACGAACGATGCCGGGGGTCGTGTACATGATCAGGCTTTCATAACCACCCCAGCTAAAGCCCAGCGAGAACAACTGAAGTTCGTCAATCATATCAGATACGGCATTAATCATGTACGGTTCAAGTACACAGCCGAACAGGCCGCTGGAGCCAAGGAAATCGCGTTTAAAGATGGCGTGTCCCGGATCATCAGGCAAACCGGGGTGCATGACGCGATTGACTTCCGGGCGGGTTTTTAGCCACTCAGCAACTTTAAGGGCGTTCTTTTCGTGCTGTTTCATCCGGGGGGCAAGGCTGCGTAAACCGCGAAGACCGAGGTAGGCTTCTTCAGAGCCAACGGAGTAGCCGTGCTTGACGATGCTGGTCTTAATTGTACGGTATAATTCTTCGTTACAGGTAATGGTGCCCAGCATGGCGTCAGAGTGCCCGACGATATACTTCGTTGCAGCCTGAATGGAGACATCGACGCCTTTTTCAAACGGTTTGAAAAACAGCGGAGACGCCCAAGTGTTGTCGGCAACGACTAGCGCGCCACGGCTGTGGGCGATACGGGCAATGCCGGGGATATCTTGGACTTCAAATGTCAGGGAGCCGGGGGTTTCGCAGAATACCAGCTTAGTGTTTTCCTTGAATAGGAACGGCAGGCCTTCGGTGATGAGCGGGTGAAAATATTCGACCTTTACACCGTTACGCACCAGCACATCTTCGCAGAAAGTACGGGTCGGGCCATAGACGCTGTCGGATACCAGAATATGGTCACCCGGCTTCACAAGGGCGTTCAGGGTTCCGGCAATTGCAGCCAGACCAGACGGAACAGCAATGCAGCGTTCCCCGCCTTCAACTGCAGCGACGGCTTCCTCAAGGGCTTGCGTAGTCGGGGTGCCGATGCGCCCGTAATAAAACGAATTCAGATGATCTGCTGTGGCTTCTTCCATTTCCGCCATGTTGTCAAAGGTCACCGTGGATACCCGGTAAACCGGCGGGTTGACGGAATGGGAAAAGTATTTGGATTTCCGGCCCTTATGGGTGATTAGTGTATCTTGTTTCATCTGAATTCCCTAAATCCGTTTTTGTCTATCGTCATTGCATTGGTTTGCGGCAGATCAGGAACCTGCCGGACCATGAAATGGAAGGTATGATGTGTTTCCCCAGTCTTCCCACGACCCGTCATAAAGTGCAACATCCGTTTTGCCAAGCAAGGTCATGGCAAAGATAACGGCGCAGGCAGTAACCCCGGTACCACACATGGCAATGACGGGTGTTTCATCCAACGGCACGTTCGCGTCATCAAATATCTGTTTAAGCTCTTGGGCCGATTTTATCGTCATATCGTCGTTGAATAAGCGGGCATGATGCAAATTTACTGCACCGGGAACATGCCCAAGGTTCCTGCAGGGGCGTGGTTCCGGCACCGAGCCTGAAAAACGCTCCGGCGCACGGGCATCGACGATGACCGCGTTTCCGGTTTTGCTGGCGTTCAGGACGTGGTCTTGTGTAGCAACCGAGCCTATGCCATTGCGTGGTGTGAAATAACGGTAGTCACGGCGTTTAAGGGCAAAAGGTTCTCCATCAGCTGTGCGGTGCCCCTCGGCAAGCCACTTGGGTAGTCCACCGTCCAATATGGCAACATCTTCGTGACCGAAGTGTCGGAACATCCACCACGCACGCATAGCCGCGTTGTTGCCGCCATTTGCATCGTAAATCACAACCTTGAACCCATCCCCGATGCCAAGGCGACTGACCTTTGCCATGAACGTTTCCGGTTTGGGCATGGTGTGGCTGAGGGATGAGGACGTGTCTGCAATCTCGTTGATGTCAAAGAACCGCGCGTTGGGAATACGGCAGCCCAAAAAATTGCCGTATGGATCACGAGGATCAGTCGGCAGGAATGATGTGGCATCCAGAATTTTGATGTCCGGCGCTTCCAGTCGCGCAGCAAGCCAAGCGCAACTGACCAAGGAATCCTTTTGTAGCATTTTATCCCTCCTACTGTTGCAGCCACTGTTGGCGAAGGCGCTCTCGGTTTAATGCAAACCACTGCAACGCAATGAGCGTGCTGGCATTATTAATACCCTTGCGGGCGAGGCAGTCCAAGGCCTCGCTCGCAGATAAATGGAAGACGCGGATATCTTCGTGTTCTTCATCAATGCCCGCGGTGTCGGGGTGGGCTGATGCATCAACTTCGGCGCAATATAGGGCAATGGTTTCTGAAGACCCACCAGGCGTACATAGGCTGTGGGCAATGAACTCCAGTCGGTTGACTTCCAGTCCGGTTTCTTCAAGGGTTTCGCGGCGGGCAACTTCTTCCGGGGTTTCGCCCGGTTCAATTATGCCAGCGGCAATTTCCATGAGCCACGGATGCCATCCGGCAATCAAGGCTCCTGCGCGAAACTGCTCAATAAACACAAGCTCATCTCGTACCGGGTCGTATGGCAGAATGCCAACCGCGTGCCCGCGTTCAAAAATCTCGCGCGATATGACCGGGGTCCAGCCCCCGGCAAAGGTTTCGTGGCGCAGGTCGTACCGATTTACCTTGAAATAGTTTTGGTACATTTGCTCCGTGCCAGTGGTTTCAACCTGACTTGGACCTCCCTTACAGAGATCCGATTCCGGATTAAGGCAGCGTATGGTTTTCAGAAAACGGTTTGACATGGTGTGACCTGTTTGGGGGTGCCGGATTGGCCTACGCATAGCAGTGTAGGGGCTGACCTGTGTAATCTCAAGGGTGGGGAATAGGCCGTGTGTGGATATGGGGGTGTCCAGTTCTTTCAAGGAGCCTGAATGTAGATATAGTACTCGTTTGGTGCGGTTTTTTTGTTTTTTATCAATTTCACGTCTTGACTGTTGGGGGAAATCCTTTAAATCACACATAGTGTACTAATTTAGTCCGGTATTTGATAGTCATTCGCAACTCGCGATTTGTAATTGAATACCGGGGAATTGACCAAAACGGATTACGGAGTTCCACATGCTGCGTGTGAACAAACTGACCGATTATGCAGTGGTCGTTTTATGTGACCTGATACGTGGTGACAGTTTGCGGTCAGCCGCGGATTTGTCCGCATCATCCGGCGTTCCGTTGCCCACGGTATCCAAGATCCTGAAGCAATTGGTCAAACAGGAAATATTGCGCTCCACGCGCGGCGTAAACGGTGGGTATGGCTTTGCCGTCGCGCCGGATACTTTGTCTATGGCGGCGGTGATCGAGGCTTTGGAGGGGCCGATTGCCGTTACCGGATGTGTTGACGATGCCGAGGAATGTTGCGCAATGACTGAAAATTGCCCGATGAATGGCAATTGGAACGTCGTAAATATCGCTATCCGTCGCTCTTTGGCGGAAGTCAGGTTGGTCGACATGTTGCCGGAAGCCAGATTTATGGATTCCGGTGATCTGTCCAAAGACATTGCGCGGCGTCACCCGCCGCTCATGTCGCAATAAATAAGGGAGTCCTGCGATGGCTGCAACTGAGGACGCCATTGAAACCGTAAGTGAACTGGGCCAATACAAATATGGCTTTGTGACTGATATCGAAATGGAAGTCGCGCCCAAGGGCCTGACCGAAGACACCATCCGCTTTATTTCCGCCAAAAAGGAAGAACCGGAATGGCTGCTGGACTGGCGTTTGAAAGCTTTCCGCCTGTGGCAAACCATGGAAGAGCCGGATTGGGCCAAGGTCAATTATCCGAAAATCGATTATCAGGATTTGCACTATTATGCCGCGCCGAAGAACAAGGAAGACGGCCCCAAATCCTTGGATGAAGTCGATCCCGAGCTTTTGGCGACCTATGAAAAGCTTGGCATTCCTTTGAAAGAGCAGGAAGTCCTTGCCGGTGTCGTGGCGGTGGATGCGGTGTTCGACAGTGTGTCTGTGGCGACCACTTATAAGGCCCGCCTCGAAGAAAAGGGTGTGATCTTCTGTTCCTTTTCCGAAGCCGTTCATCGTGTGCCGGATATTGTGAAAAAGTACCTTGGCTCGGTGGTGCCTCAGGGCGATAACTTCTTTGCCTGCCTGAATTCTGCAGTATTTTCCGACGGTTCTTTTGTGTTTGTTCCTAAGGGCGTGCATTGTCCGATGGAACTGTCTACCTATTTCCGCATCAATGCACAAAACACCGGGCAGTTTGAACGGACGTTGATCATTGTTGAGGAAGGTGCTTACGTCAGCTATCTGGAGGGTTGCACCGCTCCGCAGCGTGATGAACACCAGTTGCACGCGGCGGTGGTCGAATTGATTGCTTTGGACGATGCCGAAATCAAATATTCCACGGTTCAGAACTGGTATCCGGGGGATAGTGAAGGCAAAGGCGGCGTTTATAACTTTGTTACCAAGCGTGGTGCCTGTCGTGGCAAACGGTCCAAAATCTCTTGGACGCAGGTGGAAACTGGATCTGCCGTAACTTGGAAATACCCCAGCTGTATTTTGCAGGGGGATGATTCAGTGGGTGAGTTTTACTCGGTTGCCATTACCAATAATGCGCAGCAGGCCGATACTGGCACCAAAATGATCCATATTGGCAAAAACACCACATCAACCATTGTCTCCAAAGGGATCGCCGCTGGACGGTCTGACAACACCTATCGCGGATTGGTGCGGATTACTCCCGGTGCGGAAAATGCCCGCAATTACAGTCAGTGTGACAGCCTGTTGATCGGTGATAAATGTGGTGCACATACCGTGCCGTACATCGAGTCCAGTCATCCGATCACCATTATTGAGCACGAGGCAACCACCGCCCGGATTAGCGATGATCAATTGTTCCTGTGCCAACAGCGAGGTCTGTCGCCAGAGGAAGCGGTCGCTCTGATCGTGAATGGTTTCTGTAAAGAAGTGTTGCAGCACTTGCCCATGGAATTTGCCGTGGAAGCGCAAAAACTGGTTGGAATTAGCCTTGAAGGCAGCGTTGGCTGACGCCGAAGAGTAAAGGGAGAAAATAAGATGAACGGATTGATCATCAAAGATTTGCGCGCCAGCGTCGAGGATAAGGAAATCCTGAAGGGCATTTCCCTTGAAATCAAACCCGGTGCAGTCCACGCGATTATGGGGCCGAATGGCAGTGGCAAAAGCACGCTGTCCCACGTGATTTGTGGCAAACCGGGATACGAAGTGACGGGTGGTTCCATCACGTTCAACGGAGAGAATGTTCTAGAAATGGAACCGGAAGATCGGGCAGCACTTGGTCTGTTCCTTGCTTTCCAATATCCGGTGGAAATTCCGGGTGTGACCAACACCACCTTCCTGAAAACTGCTGTGAATGCACAGCGTAAGGCGCGGGGGGAAGATGAACTGGACCCGATGTCCATGCTCAAGCTTTTGCGTGAAAAAGCCAAGATGCTGCATTTGAAAGATGAAATGCTGAAGCGTCCGTTGAACGTTGGTTTCTCCGGTGGTGAGAAAAAACGCAACGAGATGCTGCAAATGGCAGTATTGGAACCGAAACTGGCGATCCTTGATGAGACAGATTCCGGCCTTGATATTGATGCCCTGCGCATCGTTGCCGAGGGTGTAAATGCCCAGCGTTCACCGGAACGTTCTTTCTTGGTTATCACCCACTATCAACGTCTGCTGGATTACATCGTGCCGGATGTGGTGCATGTCCTAGCCAATGGCAAAATCGTTGAAACCGGTGGGCCGGAATTGGCGCATCATCTGGAAAAACACGGGTATGCCGATTTCTCCGGCTCTGCAGCCGAGTAGGAGGTGAATAATGCTGAAACATGCTCCTATTGCACCGTATATGGATGATTTCGAGGACGCTGCCGCTTCGTTGCCGGGGGCTGATAATCCTCGACTTGCAGAAATGCGTCGTGCCGCTGCCGCATCCTATCGTCAGCAAGGTTTGCCCCATCGCAAGATTGAGGCATGGCACTATACGCGGCTGAAGGACTTGGAAGAGGGCGGCTTTGTCCGTGCTGCCAAACACTCCGCGTTGGAAATTGATTTACCTGATGCAGGTTTGTCTGGTCCGGTAGAACGTATTGTTATCGTTGATGGGCATTTCGTGCCGGAGTTGTCATCTGCTTTGACTGTTGCAGGTGTGAGCGTCCGCAGTCTGGAAACCTGCTTACTTGAAAACGATCAAACCGTGATTGATGCGCTTGATCGACATGCACCAGAGGAAGGCTTGCCGCTTGCGTCGTTGGCGACGGCATTCCTGCATGGCGGCGTGGTTATTCAGGTGGCAGACGGGGTTAAGGTTGCCCCAGTTCTTGAATTGGTGTCCGTGACAACGTCAAGTGATACGCCCAAGCTGAGTTTTCCTCGCGTATTGCTGCAAATCGGTAAAGATGCTGCGGCAACGGTTGTCGGGACTTTCAGTGGTCACGGTGCTTATGCCGTCAATGCGGTGACTGATATTGATCTGGGTGAGGGGGCTGTGCTCAATCACTATGTTCTGCAAGAACAGTCACCGGAGGCAACGCACGTTTATCTTGGTCGTTGCGATGTTCCGGCATCGGCAAAATACGAAGGTTTTATTCTTCAACTCGGTGCGAAGGTTGCTCGCCATGAAATGCATTTGCGCATGGTCGGCAAGGATGGCTTGGCGGTGCTGAACGGCGCCTATGGTGTGCGCGGTTCTGGTCATTGTGACACAACCACGGTGATTGATCATATTGCCGCAGAAACCAACACGGATCAGGTGTTCAAAGGTATCTTGGATGGCACATCCCGTGGTGTGTATCAGGGGCGGGTGCATGTTCATCGGGATGCTCAGCGCATCAATGGCAACCAGTTGCATAATGCCATGCTGCTGTCCCGTAAGGCACACGCCAATTGCAAGCCCGAGCTTGAGATCTATGCCGATGATGTAAAATGCAGTCACGGTGCGACGGTTGGGGAATTGGACCCGGCACAGATTTTCTATTTACGCTCTCGTGGTGTGGATGAAGTAACCGCACGGGCACTTTTGGTACAGGCGTTCTTGCAGGAAGCTCTGGACCTGATTAGTCAGGATGCGGTGCGTGAGGCATTTGCTGCCCGTGCCATGGCATGGTTTCGTGCCGGGCAGGAGGCAAATCAATGAGCGCAGTGGCATCCTCAGTGGTTGGAGACAATCCGGTGTATGACGTTGATGCCATTCGCCAAGACTTCCCGATTTTATCGGAAACCGTTCACGGTAAACCGTTGGTGTTTTTGGACAGTGCAGCATCGGCGCAAAAGCCGCTTGCCGTTCTGAATGCCATGGATGACATGTACCGCACGTGTTATGCCAACGTGCATCGAGGGGTTTATGCTCTGTCAGATGCTGCCACATCCCGGTTTGAGGCTGCCCGCGAAACCGTGCGTGCTTTTCTGAATGCCCGCCATGATTCAGAGATCGTATTTACCTCTGGTGGGACGGATGCCTTGAACCTTGTTGCACGGTGTTATGCCCAGCCCAAGCTGCAACCCGGTGACGAGATTCTGGTCACGGAAAGCGAACATCACTCCAATATTGTTCCGTGGCAATTGGTCGCGGCGGCAACCGGGGCTGTGGTTCGCCCGATCCCGGTGACGGATGACGGGGCATTTGATTGGGATGCTTTTGTCGGCATGTTGTCGGACAAAGTGAAAATTGTAGCTGTGGCGCATATGTCCAACGTCATGGGCTCGGTCATGCCGATTCAGGAAATCGCCAAGGCAACCCATGCCGCAGGGGCAGTCATCGTCGTCGATGGTTGCCAAGGGGCGGTGCATCACGTGGTTGATGTGCAGGCTCTGGACGTGGACTTTTATGCTATCACCGGGCACAAGCTTTATGGGCCGACGGGGATTGGTGCTCTATACGGCAAACGCGAACTTCTTGATGCCATGCCACCGTATAAGGGCGGTGGAGACATGATCGAAACCGTCACGTTTGAGCGCAGTACGTGGGCCGAGCCTCCGGCACGTTTTGAAGCCGGAACCCCGATGATTGTTGAAGCTGTCGGCCTTGCCGCAGCTTTGGATTATCTGGCGGCGATTGGTATGGATCGCATCCATGCACACGAAGAAGACCTGCTGACTTATGCCACTGGGTTGCTGTTGGAAATTGACGGTCTGCGCATTATCGGATCAGCACCGGGCAAGGGAAGCGTAATTTCATTTGCCGTGGATGGCGCGCATCCGACAGATATCGCTACGCTGCTGGATCAGCGTGGAATTGCCGTGCGTTCCGGTCACCACTGCGCGCAGCCATTGATGGTGCGTATGGGGGTCAGTGCGACCACCCGTGCGTCGTTTGCTATGTACAATACTCGGGAAGAGGCTTTGGCGCTGGTTGATGGCGTGAAAAAGGCTCTGACCTTGTTGCGATGAGAGGCAGTCCTATGACTGAGGAAAACAATCAATTCACCATGGATGAATTTTCAGACAAATCGGAACCCACAGAAGCCAAAGAAGATTGGTCCGATGAAATTGAGGACGCATCAGCCGCGGCTGATGCCATGGGAGATGAGGACTTAGTGGGTCGAGCCGGATTGCCTTTGCAGCCGGGAATGCCGCCGCTGGCTTCCGATGAACCGATTATTGAGGCATTGCGAGAAGTCCATGACCCAGAGATCCCAGTCAATATCTATGATTTGGGCTTGATCTATGATGTTTTACGGTCTGAGGATGGTGATGTCAGAATCCGTATGACATTGACAGCCCCCGGTTGTCCGGTGGCAGGTGAAATGCCGATCGAAGTTGCTGAAACCGTTGCCAGAGTCCGGGGTGTTGGGATTGTTGAGGTGTACCTTGTCTGGAGCCCGCCATGGACACCGGATTGTATGTCCGAAGGGGCACGTATGATGTTGGATTATTTCTGAGGATTGGGGGTAAGAGGGGATATGACAACAGTACTGAATGCCAACCTTGAGGATTTGCAGGAAACCTTCGCATTTCTGGACGATTGGGAAGAGCGGTACGCGTATATCATCGAGCTTGGGAAGCTTCTTCCGCATATGGATGATGCGTTGAAAACAGATGGCAGTTTGGTGCGTGGCTGTACCAGTCGGGTCTGGATTGTAACGCGAGAAACAACCAATGAGGCCGGTGAACTGTCCGTGGATATTGTTGCGGACAGTGATGCCCAGATTGTTCGGGGATTGATTGCAATTTTAACCCTGCTGTATTCGGGCAAGCCAAAGGCTGAAATCCTTGAAATTGATGCAGAAAGCTTTTTGGCGAAACTTGGTCTTGATCAACACCTGAGTCCAAGTCGGCGAAATGGGCTGTTTTCCATGGTTGAACGGATACGAGCATTGGCAACAGCCTGAAGCATATATGCATTTCAAACGAAAAAGGCCGGGGGGGGAACTTCCGGCCTTATTGTTGTTTGGTTAAAAACTTTCGTTGAAATATGTAATACAGGTTGAATACCATATTCCTCATAGCAAGATCAGATAGTATACTCATGTATTCAGTGAGCCGTTACCACAGAACGCGTTTAGGCAAAAGGGCCCGATTTGATGAATGAGCAGTCTTTGCAGTCTCGGGTGTTGTTAACGGTCCTATTTTCAGTTCTGTTTATGGTCGTGACCTCTGTCGGGCTTGGCGTACATTTCTTCCGTGAAGACCTTGGTCACAAGTTACGGGAAAAAGGCCAAATCCTAGCGGATCTTCAGGCTCAGGCGATTGCGGCCCCGTTATGGCAGCTTGATGGTTTACAGGTCTCCAAGTTGTTGCAAGATTTGTCCAAGGACGGAGATTTTGTCCATGTGGACATTACGGACACGCCCGATCAAATTACATATGCCTATGGTCAAAAGCCGGATGATGCGGATCAGGTGCTACGGGTAGCTTCCAATATCGAGTATATGGACAACGGACGTAAAACCCATCTAGGTGTGCTTAGTCTGACCTTGTCATATGCCCATCGGGATGCCGCGTTCAGAGCAATGGTTACGGCAAGCGCGGTAGTCACGGTCTTTATGTTGTGCGTTGTCCTTGGCGTGATTTACGTGTCATTTCGTCAGCTTACGGTGCCATTGGACAGGATGTCTCAATGTATGCACACATTGGTTGCCGGAGATCTATCCGTGACAATCCCTGACCAAGCCAGAAAAGACGAAATCGGTCGTATGGCACAGGCCCTACAAGTTTTTAAATCCAATGCACTTGAAATGCGGGAGATGGCTAAACGTGAGGCAGAGGCAGAGGCCAGAAATCGCCGAGAAAGGCAAGAAGCATTGGATGCGATCGTTGGGAATTTTGAGCAATCAATTTCATCGGTCGTAGAAATGATTTCGGCGGCCGCCCTTGCTTTAACACGGTTTGCACAGGATATGTCGGTAACAGCTGAAAATTCTTCTCAGCTTTCCGCTATGACGGCTGTGGCCTCGGAAGAGGCCGCAACCAATATCCAAGTTATTTCACAATCGGCTGAGGAATTAACAGCGTCCATGGGATCAATGCTGGTGGGGATTGATGAGGCACTTGACCTGATGGATCGATTAATTGCACGAAGTAAAAATTTGCCGAACGTGGAAGCAGGCGAACAAGTTTCGATTGCTGATGGAATCAGACGGGTTAAAGAAATTGCAGTTGGGCACCAAAATGCGGTTAAACGGCAATTTGAGGCAGCATGTGAAATATCAAGAAATGTTGCCATGGTTTCGGAAGCATCTGCTGGCGTTTCCCACAGTCTTTTTGGTGTTAAAAAGGTCGCAAGGGAAGCCGAGGATGCAGCAATGCAAATCAACGTGGCAGCAGCAGATTTGAATGTGCAGGCTGATGTCCTTCAGGTGGAATCTTCTGCTTTCCTGACCCGTATTCAGCGGTTTTAAGTAAGAGCTAACTGAGAGAGGCTGCGCCAGCAGAGATCATTTTAACAATGCTATTGGGGATGGTTTCGGGTGTTTCGTCGCCCTTGCCAAACAGGTAGCCTTGACCAAAGTCGATTTTGCACTCTTGCAGGAATGCCAACTTGTTTGTGTCATCAACCATTTCACCAATGGTTTTCACATTCAACTCGGTGCAAAACGCGCTCATGGCCTTCATAAAGGCTCGCCCACGCATTGTCCCGATGGTGTTGGAAATTGCCGCACCGTCAATTTTAACCACATCCACAGCCATAGCACTCAGATAGTTGAAGCTGGCAGCCCCAGCACCAAAATCATCAAGGCATACTTCAATTCCACGCGCGCGCAGATGCTGAATGTATAAATCTGCCGCTTGTAGATCTTCAACCCGTGACGATTCCGTCAACTCAATGATCAGATGATCCTTTAGCCATGGGTTTTCCCGGGTCAGTTTGTCCACTTCAGCGCGGTAGGATTCATTCAGAAGTGACTGCCCCGACATGTTAACAGCAAGCCGGATTGATGTATCCCCTCGGTGGGCCTTTAGCCATGCAATAGCTTTGTTGACGACAGCAATATCAAAGCCGGATATCAGGCCAGTTTCTTCGGCAAAACAAATATAGCGATAGGGGGATTCGCCGTGTATTCCGTGAAAGCGGCTGAGGACCTCGTAATGATGTAGTGAGCCATCAATCAGGCTAACGATTGGCTGAAAAATGATATTAAACTTTGAACCATCAACGACGTTGCGGAAGTTAGTAACGGTTTTGACCGCTTCTTCTGCCAGTTCTGCAAGGTTTGCGTTCAGCGATGTGAGCGTCATGTCACTGCCGACTGAATCCTTAAACTGGTTGATGGCAAAGACGATGCCTTTGGCAATATCTTCCGGGTCGAGATCTTCTGTCCCAGAAATGGATGAGGTCAGGATGTCGATACTGTCACGACTGGTTATCCTTTTCAGCATATCTTCCATTTCGCGGCGAATGCTGTCTATGTCTGTGTCTTCATCCTGAAGGATGGCATATTTGCCGATCCCCATTGTTCCAGCGTCATCCTGATTGAGGGTATGCGCATGGAGGAAAGAACTGATGGCAAGTCGGACATTACGTTGCTCTCCCCGGTCCATATCAGAGAACAGGGTTTGCAATTCAGGAATGGATATCAAGGCAAGCTTAGTATTCTTGCGGCGTTCTAAGGTCTCATTAGCCATGTCGCAAAACGAGTCTGCGTCAAGAAAGCCATCGTTGAAGCCAAGGACCTGTTCCAATTGCGCATTTGGCATCAGTTTGATGGAGATGTAGTACTTCCCATTCGGATCGTCAGGGGTCGTTCCATCGAAATATCCTGCCAGTTGGCAAACTTGCGTCCGTTTATCGTGGCGTTCCAGCGCCACGTATAAGTCTTGAACCCGGTTGATGGGTTTGTGCCGCATGAAGTAACGCAGGTTTCACAACTTTTCTGGCTGCTCCACCAAGGATATCAAGGAAGTTACGTCCGATTAATTTATCAGGGGCTAATCCAAACAAAACTTCGGTAATGCCGCCTGCAAACTGGGTATGGAACTCAAAATCCAATTCGACAATGATTTCACCCCAGCAGAACGACAGGGCGACAAATCTATTTTGTCTTATCGACGGACCAGTAGCCACGGATGCTCCCCCTCACAGGCCAAACAGGAACTTATTATGTGTATAATATGTAGGGACGGTAATAACTTTATGGAGTTTGGGAAAGATAATATTTCGCAATAATATGAGATACTTTATAATTATTGCGTTGAACGTGAAAGGCGTGCCCACTGGCACGCCTTTCACGTTTAAGAATTTACGATACAAAGACATGCCTATGAGGATGTAAAGCTCAACAACGAGTCAATATCCAGTAGAATCAGAAGCTCTTCATCAAGTTGAATCACACCGGAGGAAATCGTCCGCCACCGAGGGTCGAGCGTCGTGGGGTTTTTCTCAATTCTTTTCATTGGCATGCTGATAACAGCCCCGACAGAGTCGACTTTCAGGCTGTAGAGTTCTGCCCCTTGTTCAACAGTGACACACATGGGGGTAGCGTCTTTTGCCTGCTGTTTAAGGTTCAGGCATTGCCGGACGTCAACGACGGTCACAATACGTCCGCGCAAGTTAATGGCACCTGCGATTTCGTTGGGAGCCAACGGAATATGTGCAATGTTTTCCGGTATCAGAATGTCCTGCACGCGTTCGACGGGGATGCCAAACAGTTGCTTGGCCACGTAAATGGTCACAAAGACCTGTTCGTCGGATTGCGGGGCAGTGACACTGTTGTGTGCCGGGGTTGTCGTTGTAAGTTGATTCATCGGACAGGACCACCCTTCACTATAGGAGCCATTTTGACGGTATTACCGCAATACCGCTTATCTTCCTGATACTTATAATGTCCCAATTTTAAATGGTTATTGTCAACCGCAAACGCAAGAATTGCCAAGGAAACTTATAATGTAAGGGAGGTAACGAGGAGGGGCCACGCGGTCGAGACACATGGAACCCCGACTATACACACCATGAGAAACAAGGGAGGAGGGAGGAGGTCTCACGAAATGTGCATAGTCACCTGTTTAAGGCTCCTTCGCATACGTGAACCTGCTCTTAAAACTGACAATTGTCAAGTTTTCACCAAGAAAGATCCAAGTCTATATGTGATGCCGGGCTCAGCCCACTATGATTTAAATTAATGGCGGCAAATAAGGCGGCGGAGCCGGACGATAGGAAATGTCGTAAGTATCGTGACCGGATTTGATTAATTCCTTCAGTTGGGAATTGCGCAGCTGAATTGCCTCCACATGATCAAGGGAAATCGGCATAGCGGATTTGGGCAGTTCACCACTAAGAACCTTTTCCACGCGGGAGACGATGGCATACAGGTTTTGCATTTCAAAAATGTCTGCAGCCATATGTATAGCAGCGGATACCCGTATGCGTTTGCCGGGTGGGTTCTGGATTTTAAATGAAAAACCAGCGTTTTTGCCGGGGCGTCTGTCAATTAATGCACAACGAATGCCGTCGCTCATAATGTTCAAAATAATGGCGGCAGTGCTGTCATGACGGAGCCTGATGGAACGTCTGTCAGTGATCTCCGTTGCCATCTTTTTTAGGAAAATTTCGTCGATCTCATTACCCTTAGCTTTGGCTTCGAGCATGTCAATGGCGGGGTCAATTTCTGATAGGGCAGCAAGTCTTTCACCGTTGGCGTACACGCTGAACCAACGGTTGGGGTTGAATTTTGTATCATAGTCAGATGATGCATCCGCAAACAATTGATCCCAATTTGTGTTTACGCCGGAATTAAGTGCGGTTGGGTTGCCTCTTACCAGATCATAGATCAGGCCACACAGTCGTAATGTGCTTGGTACATTGTGCCCGCGTACCACAAGCTTGGTTGGTTTATCACCGTGCCCCAGTGCCCATGTGACACGATTGGAGCAAATTTTCAGCCGAGCATACTCTTCAAGATCAGGGCCGGGATGTGCCCCATCAAAGAACAGGGACTTTTCACGATAAAGAGTCAGAATGCCAACCGTAAAAGCCATATTGTATGCAACCCTTTTGGACGTTTGGTTCCAGCGAGAAAAAATACCCCCGCATCACGCCATAAAAGTATAGCTAATGAAGCGGGGGAGGGACGAGATAAAAAACTTCAGATTGAGTAATTACAATTTGAAGACAAGTGTTGAGCCGGGGGCAAGTTTCCGAGCCTCGCCACGAACACAGATAGTTACGGGTTCAGACCATGAAGATTCTGCATTAATACAGATCCGTTCCTGATTAAGGTCGATTGACAACCAATTGCCCAGGAAACGCAACTTGCAGCGAAGTTGTTTGATCTTATGCTGATAGACAGGGTCCAGATTCAGGATGCCGTCACAGATGGATGCACCAATGAAGCCACGCTGGAACAGGTCAGCGGTTGAGGACATAAGACCAAGGTGGAGGCCTTCCCGCGTTGTGCCGCCGATAATGTCATCAAGGTCGCCACGAAGCGCAGTTTGCAGCATATCCCATGCCCGTGGGTCGTTATTGCGGATTTTAATCCATGTATGGACCAAATGGCTGACCGTTGTGCCGTGGGTTGTGCGCTCCAGATAGTAGTCCAGAGTTTTGCGATAGTGTTCGTCCTCAAAATCATAACCAAGACGGAAGAACAGTGCAGACAACTCCTCGGCAGAGAACAAGAACAGCAGCATTAGGACGTCGGCTTGCTTGCAGACCTTATAGTTGTTTGCGTCATCGCCTTCTTCCTCAAGGATTTTCTCAAGACGATAAATTTTGCCGTATTTGGCGCGATAGGCATCAAGGTCAAGGTCTTTTAGGGTTTCAAAGCCCTCAAACTGACTGATGATACCGTTTTCAAAGAACGGAACCGACATTTTAACGCTCATGTCAGCCCAGATATCCAGTTCCTCCTGATCAATGCCGAGTTTATGCATCAATTCACGGAGGTAAATGTCGTCAATGACATCAAGAGCAGTTAGTGCCGTGTCCATAAGCCATGCAACCATGACATTGGTATAGGCGTTGTTCTTGACACCTGTATGTGGTTTGTCCGGCGGGAACCCGTGATGGAAGGTATTCGGGCCGATCACGGCGTCAATATCGTATCGATCTTCCGTCGGGTTATAGGTCGCCATGGATGCAAAGAAACGCGCAACCAGTGCGATGATTTCAGCCCCGCGTAACCCCATCCAACGTCGATCGCCGCTGGAGGTAAAGTACTGCCAGACGTTCCATGCAACCGCAATGCTGCTGTGATATTGCATGTGGGAAACGCCGGGTGTCCAAGTTTTGGTTTTGGCGTTGTAGTGTTCAGTAGGAGCTTCTTCCCGCCCGTCACTGCCGCTTTGCCACGGGAACAGGGCGCCACGGAAACCAGCCAATTGGGCATTCAGGCGGGCACGACCGAGGCGCAGGTAACGATAATCCAACAACGCCTTGGTGATATTCGGCATGCGGAAGGCCAAGAATGGCTGGGTGAACAGTTCCGCCCAACCAATGTGCCCGCGATAGGATTCGCCAGTCCAGCCACGTGACGGCAGCCCAACATCCAGATCCAGTGTCTGATTGGATGTGGTTTGCAGCAGGTGATAGATATGGAGGTGAAGAATGCTTTGTTCTTCGTGCAGGGATGGGTGCAAAGTAATGTCACAGCGATCCCATTGATTGTTCCATGCACGTTCATGGGTGATTTGCAACGCTGCCATGTCGCGGCAACGGTCGACGGCTTCACGTGCTGCCAACCCCGGTTCTGAGATCGCCTTGTCACGGGATGTGTACAGCGTGCAGATTTTCTCAACACGTAAGGGCTCGCCCTTGACGATATCAGTTCTGAACAGAGAACAGACATAGCCCGGTTTGGTTTCAACCTCATGCGGGATGTCCAATTGCATTGTGCCACAGAACAGGCGAGTCCGTGCTGCCATGCCAATACGCAGGCGACTCTGTGATGCACGCGTGATCAGATAGATCATCTTATCGTTACACAGGTCCCCCATGAATTCGCCGTTTTCCACAAATTCAAGGTGTTGGGACGCAAGGTGGGCATAGCGGGCAACGCCCTTGTTCTCAATCCTGCCTTCCAAAGCAGAGCGGAACTCAATAGTACCGGACCAGTTTTGTGCTGTGACGATCAGTTCCTGCGCAGCATGATGAGGCCAGCCCATATGGACAAAACGCCGCATAGCCAATGTGGTTTCATTGTTTCCGTCGTGACGGAAACGAATATCGTGATGCAGAATGCCGTGCCTAAGATCCAGTCGTTGTTGGAAGCTGAGGACTTCCACATCGTCCAGATTAAACCACTCGCCGCCATTGATACGGAAAGTGAGGCAAAGCCAATTGGGGAAATTCACAAGGTCTTCTTTTTCCACCGTGTGATTTTCATCAACCTTGGTGGTAAGCCGATTGTATCCGCCGGCAACATAGGTGCCGGGATAGTGATTGTCATCAGCGGTTACCCAAGGGAAAGCTCCACGCGTGCAGAAGTACCCATTGCCTGTTGTGCAAAGGGACTCTCGCAAGCCTTGTTGGGTGGGATCGTAATGATCATAGACAAGGCTCCAGTCACTCATAGTCGTCTCCCGCATGCTATCTCTACAACTGAGAACAGATTACTCTTTATGGCGAGAGTTTCCACCTTTCTGAATGATTTTTTGTAAAAAAATAGGCGCATAGCGGCAAAAACCTAAAGGTTTTAGCCATCGTTGCGGGCTGCTTTCCGTGCCATATATTCCGCAAGCTTACGTTTCCGCCAAGCTGCAGCTTCTGCTTTGGCCTTTGCGCGTTCAGCCTGAACCAGCTCTGGCGTTTTCCGATTATGGCTCTTGGAATTCAATGCCCTGTGTGCAGGTTGCATTGTGGCATAACTTGTCGTTCTAAGATCGGATTTGTTCTGTGTTACCCGCTGTTCATAGGCGTGACCGCGACTAAGGTCGGCGGAATGGTAACGGCGCACAGCCTCGCGCCATGATCCCCATTGGCTTTTCAGGTTGCTCAAAAACTTCGCGGCATATTGCACGTTTGTTTTTGGGTCGAATGCATCGGACAGGGATGCAAACGCATCCGGGTGATACCACAAATTGATTTGCATACATCCGACATCAATGTTGGTGACGCCTGCATTTTTCAGCTTACGGACATGTGCAATGGCAGCATTTTTGTTCTGGAAATATTCGCCTTTGCCGCCAGAAGTGACGGTCCAAGGCCACGCAACTTTGGTCTTAAGGGACTTATCCCAACGCCCGCTTTCCGTAAGGGCAATGCTGCCCAACAAATACTGTGGCAGGCTATATTGTCGTGCGACTTGTTTGGTTGTGTTCAGGCAGATCCCCTGATCTGCATATGCGGATGATGTGAACAGGAACCCACACAGAATCGACAGCACAAGGCCAATGGTGGCGGTTGTGGCCTGTGGAATATAGCGGTTGTGTTTTTCTAATGTCATAGAGGCGACCTTCAATGTTTGCGTCTCTACTGTTCAATCATCAATGAATAAGCTGTGGTGACTACTCGTACGCCTCATCCATGGCGCACACGCACCACATAAAAATAGCGCGTAGACCTTAATAAAGAGTCTACGCGCCTGCCATTATCATATATCCGCTGGACGGATCTTGATTATGCGGATTTCTTCAGATCGAGCTTACCCCATACAACGTGGAGAGCATCCACCAGAGCATCCATCTGTGCATCCGTATGAAGGGGAGTCGGCGTAATGCGCAGGCGTTCACTGCCACGCGGTACGGTTGGATAGTTGATGGGCTGAATATAGATACCATGATCTTCCAACAGCATGTCGCTTGCCATTTTGCAGCGGGTCGCGTCACCGACAAGAACGGGGACAATGTGGCTGTTGGTGATAATCA
>JAALLQ010000091.1_pt1 | contig 30132 bp, 22 predicted proteins | sample 7245921 | NCBI WGS metagenome assembly JAALLQ01 (sample SAMN13049200, study PRJNA578106) | oil field metagenome | isolation source: filtered produced water from oil reservoir B7 | place: USA:offshore Texas | collected 2016 | reverse complement strand
TATTGTTTATGGAAGTAGAGTTGGCGGACTAATATGAAAATCCTGTATGATACTAACATTCTGATTCATATTCTTGATCCAAAAGAACTTGCTCCTGATCTCCAAAATCTGTTGAGACTGATAAGAGAGCATGGACATCAAGAGTATATTCATCCTGCCTCTCTTAAAGACCTCGGAAATGATACTGATATCGAGAGAAGGAAAATTACTTCATCAAAAGTTCATGGCTATCCCATAATTCCTTCTCCACCGATACCTAATGATGAGTTTATATCTCTGGTTGGTGCTCCAAAGAATTCACATGATGAAAACGATAATGAAATTCTTTTTTCGCTACAAAAGAACCTTGTTGATTTTCTGATCACAGAGGATAGAGGAATCAGGAAAAAGGCGTTTCTCTTAAACCTCGATGACAGGGTTTTTTCTATAAGTTCTGCTCTTGCTTATTTTTCTTCACTTCACAAACGTTATTTTCCAAGCCATACTCTGTTGAAAAAATGCTATGCTCATGAAGTTGATATCGAACAACCGTTTTTTGACTCCCTGAAAGCAGATTATGGAGAAGAAGATTTCAAATTATGGTATGATAAGTGCATAAATGAAGGTCGTGAGTGCTATGTGTATCAAATCGGTGATGAAGTAAAAGCATTTCTCATGTTAAAAGAAGAAAACGAGCCAATAGAAACACATATTCCTATTCCTGCTGTGAACAGAGTTAAAATTGCGACTTTGAAAGTAGACCTGACAGGTTCCAAAATCGGTGAACTTTTCCTTAAAATTGCTTTTGAATACTGCGTTAAGAATGAAATCTTTGAAATTTACCTGACTCACTTTGAGATCGAAGATGATACTCTGATTCATGTGATTCGAAATTTTGGTTTTGAGAGAGTGGGAGAACTAAGCCACAATAACGAACCGGTATATCTTAAAAAACTCTTGCCTGAAAATAAAGACCTAGGTGCTTTGGAGATCGCCAGAAAATATTATCCTTGTTTTAAAGATGGTGAAAACATCAGAAAATTCATAATCCCCATTCGTCCAGAGTATCACGACACCTTATTCCCGGAATATGTGAAAAGACAAATGAAAATCACTGACTATTGTGAGATCAATATTCCGGGCAATACGATTAAGAAAGCCTATCTTTCTGATAGATATTCTTCAAGATTGAGGACCGGAGATATTGTTCTGTTCTATCGGTCGCATGATCAAAAAGCAATAACTTCCCTGGGAGTAGTTGATCAGGAACCGATTAGAACTAACGACCAAAATGAATTCAAAAGGATTGTAGGTAAAAGAAGCGTGTATTCTGAAGAACAACTCACAGAGAAAGCAGATAAAAATGCATTTATAATCCGTTTTAAGCACCACTTTTTCTTACCAGATCCAATGGATCTGAATGAACTTATCCATGAAAATATTTTAAAAGGACCACCACAATCAATAACAGAAATAAACCATGAGAAATATCTAGCCCTAAAAACTGGTGGCAAACTCGATGAACGTTTTACTATCAATTAAACCAAAGTATGTTGATGAGATAATAGCTGGTAAAAAGAAATTCGAGTTTAGAAAAGCTATTTTTAAAAAAAGAGATATCAGTAAAGTTTTCATTTATGCAAGCTCTCCTGTTAAAAAAATAGTTGCATCATTTGAGATTGTAAGAATAATTGAAGATTCACCTCAAAATCTCTGGAAACAATGTAGTGAATATGCCGGCATCCCGGAAAAGGACTTTTTTGACTACTATAAAACATCGGATATCGGCTATGCAATTGAAATCACTAATTTTGAAAAATTTTCTGAACCAATCGATCCCTATATCTTGAAAAAAGACTTCAGACCACCCCAATCTTACTGCTATTTACCTCTGGATTATTTTGAAACAAAATCATATCAAAGCTCTTTAAACAAAGACTATACAATGTCTTCAGCAGAGGAAAAGGAAGAGTACAATTCTGAATATCGTTCCATTCCACAAGAGACTTCACAAAACATCCAAAGTTCAGGATTTGCACAAGAAAAGGTTGGATGGGAAGAGTCTGAGGTTGGTTCTATCTTTGAAACTGTTACTGGAAATACACCTTCAAAGAAAAAATCTGAATACTATGGTTCTGAAATTCCATTAATAAAGCCACCTGAATTGTTCAATTCAATTATCGGAGAGCCCTCTGAATATTTATCTAATAAAGGAGCAGAGAAAGCAAGAGTTGTTCCAGAAGGAACTGTTTTGATAACATGCATTGGAAATTTAGGCAGGGTTGGTTTAGCAAATAAAAAAATTGCTTTCAATCAGCAAATCAATGCCATAGAACCAACACAATTTATTGAACCTAAATTTACATATTATCAAGTACAATCACTTTTTTTTAAAAATCAGCTCAATAATTTAGCTTCTGCTACAACTGTTACCATTGTAAATAAAAGTAAATTTGATTCGATACGATTTATTGTTGCTCCACTCCCCGAACAACGCGCCATAGTCTCCAAGATCGAGCAGCTTTTCAGCGAACTCGACAACGGCATCACCAATCTTAAACTGGCACAGGAACAACTTAAAGTTTACAGGCAGGCGGTGCTAGATGAAACATCAAAAATTGAAACATTTGTGCCTATCACTGAGGTAATTGAAGAACTCGGACAAGGTTGGAGTCCCAAATGCCACAAGGAACCATCCACAAATGATGATGAGTGGGGAGTGATAAAAACAACTGCAATCCAAGCTGGCTACTTCAATGAAAAAGAAAATAAGAAATTGCCCCTAAATCTAGACCCAAAATCACAACATGAATTGAGTGCAGGTGACATCTTAATTACACGAGCAGGTCCGAGAGTTAGAGTTGGGGTATGTTGTTTAGTTAAAAAAGTCAGACCTAGGTTGATTAATTGCGATAAAGCATACAGAATAAAACTCAAAAAGGATCTTATTGTGCCTGAATTCTTTGAATACACAATGAATTCTGCAAAATATACACTTATTAAAGAGGATTTGAAAACTGGAATTAGTGATAGTGGTGTGAATCTCACGCAAAAGAGATTTTTGAATATGAAAATCCCGTTGCCTACAATCTTAGAACAACAAGCCATCGTCCGGGAAATCGAAACACGCCTTTCAGTCTGTGACAAAATGGAGCAGGACATCGCGGAGAATCTGGAGAAGGCCGAGGTGCTGCGGCAGAGTATTTTGAAAAAGGCGTTTGAGGGGAAGTTGCTTGATGAGCGGGAGCTGGAGGAAGTGAGGAATGCGCCGGACTGGGAGCCGGCTGAGAAGTTGCTGGAGAGGGTAAAGGCTGAGAAGAAGGGGAAGAAGTGAGAACAAATGGGACTGGAAAGATTGAAAAGATTGCTTGAAGAGCAGGAAGGAATCCGTCTGGAATTCAAGGAAGCACGCACAGCCTTGCCTGTAAATGTATTCGAGACAATTTGTGCCATGCTCAATCGGGATGGGGGAGACATAATTCTTGGAGCGGATGACAATGGCAAGATTATCGGTGTTGAGCATAACAAAATCGAGTCCATTGTAGCTAATCTTGTCAATCTGTCAAACAATCCTCAAAAACTCGAACCACCGTTCATACTATTTCCGCAGACCTATAAAATAGAGGGGAAATGGCTGATACATATTCAGGTTCCTGCCAGTTCGCAGGTGCATAAAACTGTCAACAAAGTATTCAATCGCAGCAATGACGGCGATTTCAAAGTCACACAGCCACAGCAGATCGCAGAGATATACAACTACAAAACATCCCATTACACCGAAGGAATAATTTATCCTGCACTGCGTTTTGAAGATTTCAAAGCCGACCTGTTCCCCAAAATAAAGAACCTTATCAGAAGCCACAACGACAATCATCCGTGGCTGGCGCTGACAGATCAGCAGATGCTTGAAAAAGCAGGTCTATGGAAAAGAGATCTCAAAACAGCGCAGGAAGGTTACACCCTTGCAGCAGCCTTGCTACTGGGAAATGATGAAACTATCCAGCAGATAATTCCATACTTTAAGATCGATGCACTGGTTCGCAGAGAAGACATTTATCGTTACGATGACCGTGAATACATTCAGACAAATCTTATAGAAGCCTACGAGCAGCTAATGACGTTCATCAGCAAACATTTACCCGATAAATTTTACATGCAAGGTGACCAGCGAGTAAGTCTTAGAAATAAAATATTCAGGGAAATAGTTGCAAACTTGATAGTCCACAGGGAATATATGAATGCATACCCCTGCACATTCATAATCTACGAAGACCGGGTGGAAGTTGAGAATGCCAATAACCCACACGGTGAAGGGCCAATTGATCCTGAAAGATTTGCTCCGTTCCCCAAAAACCCTGCAATCGTAAAATTCTTCATGCAGCTTGGAAGGGTGGATGAATTAGGTTCCGGTGTTTTAAACGTAAATCGTTTGATAAAAGAATATACTGATGATGGAACTCCTCAGTTTATAGAAGGAAACGTGTTCAAAACCGTCATTCCGATTGCTCATGAGTCAATTGAGGGAGCAATTGAGGGAGCAATTGAGGGAGCAATTGAGGGAGCAATTGAGGGAGCAGTTGAGGGAGTAACCCAACAGGTGAAAGAAAAACTGACTTTACTTTTGCAAATGATTGCAGAAAACGAAGGTCAAAAAGTTCCTTACTATGCAGCCATAACCAAAATGTCGGTTAGCAGTGTTGAAAGATACATTAAGAAATTAAAGACTGCTGATCTGATAGATTTCAGAGGCAAATCAACATTGACCGGGGGTTATTACCTAACAGATAAAATGAAGAAAAAGCTAAAAGGAAAAATTCATGGGAAAAACAATGACTGAGAACACATCATCCATCGTATCCAAAGTCTGGAGTTTCTGTAATGTACTGCGTGACGGCGGGGTGAGCTACGGGGATTACCTGGAGCAGCTCACCTACCTGATATTCCTGAAAATGGCCGAGGAATACAGGAAGCCCCCGTATAGCAGGGATATCGGTATCCCGGAGGAGTATAGCTGGGATACTCTGAAACAAAAGCGTGGTTCTGAACTTGACACGCATTACAGGAAACTGCTTGAGGAACTTGGCAAAAAGTCGGGGATGCTCGGGCAGATATTCCTCAAGGCTCAGAACAAAATAAGCGATCCTGCCATGCTCTACAAGGTCATAGACATGATCGATAAGGAAAGCTGGGTCATGATGGGTGTTGATACCAAGGGCGAGATATACGAAGGACTCCTGCAGAAGAACGCCGAGGACACAAAAAGCGGAGCAGGTCAGTACTTCACACCCCGGCCGCTCATCAAGGTCATGGTTGAGTGTGTACGTCCGCAGCCTATGAAAACCATAGGAGACCCCTGTTGTGGTACAGGCGGTTTCTTCCTTGCAGCCTATGATTTCCTTACATCCCCGGAATCAGGTTACCAGCTTGACAAAGAACAGAATCGTTTCCTGAAAGACAAGACATTCGGAGGTAACGAAATAGTTCCGGGAACCCGCAGGCTTGCTCTTATGAATCTCTTTTTACACAACATCGGAGAAATCGATGGCGAACCGCTCATATCCATTTCGGATGCCCTCATAGCCGACCCCGGAGACCGTTATGACTACGTGCTCACCAACCCGCCTTTCGGTAAAAAGAGCAGCATGACCTTCACCAACGAGAAAGGTGAGATCGAAAAAGAGGACCTGACATACAACCGTCAGGACTTCTGGGTAACTACCAGCAACAAACAGCTCAACTTCGTTCAGCACATCCATACCATTCTCAGAACAGGTGGTCAGGCTGCTGTGGTGCTGCCTGATAATGTCCTCTTTGAAGGTGGAGCCGGGGAGACCGTGCGTAAAAAGCTCCTTGAGACCACCGATCTGCACACCATACTTAGGCTTCCAACAGGCATATTCTATGCTCATGGTGTAAAGGCTAACGTGCTGTTCTTCGAGGCAAAAGAAGCATCAAAAGATCCCTGGACAAAAGAAGTCTGGATATATGATTATCGTACCAACGTTCACCATACCCTCAAGAAAAATCCCCTGAAATATGCCGATCTTGAGGATTTCATAAAATGCTACAATCCTGAAGATCGGCACAACCGTAAAGAAACCTGGAGCGAAGATAATCCTGACGGAAGGTTCCGCAAATTCAGCTATGAGGAAATTGTGGCACGGGACAAGACCAACCTTGATATTTTCTGGCTCAAAGATGCAAGTCTTGCTGATCTCGATAACTTGCCTGATCCTGATGTTTTAGCAAATGAGATCGTGGAAAATATCGAAGCTTCACTGGAGAGTTTCAGGGAAGTTTTGGGAATTATCAACGGGAATGGTGAATAGGATGCCCATAAGCAATAATATTGAAAAAAACCCTCGGCTATCATTTCCAGAACAAAGATCTACTGGAACAGGCACTTAAATACAAAGGCTATTCCAATGAGCATCATTGCAAGGGACAGAATGAGTTTCACACTCTTGTGACGCTGTTCTAAATTTTTTTAACAAAATTGCTGATTGGAGATTACCACAAAACGGGAGCTGAAACCACCCCTGAAAGGGTTGAAATAGAAAAAAGGGCTTGCCAACACTGCCAGATAAATTGGATTGAATCTTTCATAAAGCCTGGAAACGGGCAAATAATACAAAATCACTGAATAGTGACCATGTGCTTGCTGAAACGCTGTAAGCGATTGCCGGTATTATGTAACATGAAAGAGGATTTGATGATACTAAGAACGTGCTGAAAAAGTGATTTGAAGATTATACAAGTCTTCTTAACCAGATACTTCTAAGATATCTCTATCTATTTGGGTAATTTTAGCCTTCAGCTTATTTTAGTCACCTTATAGAAGCCGTCCTTTATAGTTTGTCCACAAAAAAACATATAAGCTCCGATAACTTAGTTTTCTAAGTTGATATATACTGAAATGTCAATATGAAAAATAATCATTGTTCATGAGTGGAGGGAATAATCATGAAAGCTGTCAGGCTTAAAGAATATGGTGACGACATTAATAAAGTAGTAGGGATAGACCAGGATGTTGAGGTACCTGAACTTTCTCCGGGCAAGGTTCTGGTAAAGGTGCATGCTGCAGCCGTAAATCCTATAGACTGGAAGATCACGCAAGGTTACACCAGTCAGGGAAAAGACCTTGAATCTCCTGTGACACTGGGTGGTGATTTCACAGGTACGGTCGCAGATATTGGTGAATGTGTAACAGAATATGGAAAAGGTGATGATGTCTATGGAACCGCCATTATACTGGCCGGAGGATCCGGAGCCTATGCACAATATCTGTCCACCAATACTAAGATGATAGCAAAGAAACCTGAAAATGCAAACAACCTTGAAGCTGCCGCGCTGCCTCTTGTGGGTGTGAGTGCACTGGATGTGATCACCAAAAAGATAAAGCTGAAAGAAGGGCAGAAAATCCTCATACATGGTGGTTCGGGTGGTATTGGTTCAATGAGCATACAGATCGCAAAACATCTGGGTGCATATGTTGCGACCACTGCCAGAAAAGATAAGACCGACTATCTCAGGGATCTTGGTGCAGACGAGATAATCGACTATAAAAGTGAAAAGTTTGAGGATAAACTAAGCGATTATGATGCGGTCTTTGATACGGTAGGCGGGGACACCTACAGAAGATCCTATCAGGTGCTTAAAAAAGGAGGTATCATCGTATCGATGCTAGAGAGTCCTGATGAGGAACATATGAACAAGTATCAGGTAAATGCCAAGGGTCAGTTCACACAGATCAGCACCGATAGCTTGCAGAAGCTTGCAGAACTTTATGACAGAGGTGTTGTTACGGTAAACGTTGACAGGGCCTTTCCCCTGGATAAGGCTACAGATGCCATGGTCTATCAGCGTGACAGCAGTGTGAAGGGTAAAGTTGTGATAGAAATAGATTAAGGAAACCCCTTTTCTGAATTCCGGGCTTCCCTGGAAAAATAATGATTGCAGGGCAGCTTCAGAGGAAGCTGATCCCCTGTGGTATTTCCCCTGCTCTTTTTCTGAATTCCTCAGGCCAGTTCGCAGGGTCCAGCCCCTTCTGTGCGAAGAATGCTGATGCCCATCTCTCAAGCCCCACGCCTGAACATCCGGACCAGAGTTCCTCACCGGACTGGCACTTGACATTGAAGCCTGACGGATACTTGTTCCCGTTCACACTGACATTCTGGAACTCCAGCCATTCACCGTCCTCTCCACGGTATGGCAGCACAGCTTCATAATCGGTTGTACCAGCCTCGGTCTGCTCGGAAACGCCGGTGAGTCCTTCCTGTGCCATGAACCATGGTGTGACCCATGCTTTTCTCCATTCAAGGTCGAGTATCTCGTTGAAAATGTGCATGTATCTGTCATGCAGCCTTGAAGCAGTATCAAGTACCTGTTGCTTGGTTCCAACCCACAGAATCTCAATCCTGTGGAACTCATCCACACGCTCCATGCCATGGATTCCGCCACTCTCGTACCTGTGTGAGGTTCCGGACCTGTCGAATACCTTGAGGGGGAACTCATCGGTAGGTATGGTCTCACCCTGCAGGTATGTCCAGAACGGAGGACACTGCGCATAGCACATTCCGCCTATGGGATCGCCGATCTTCTCTTTGATCAGTGATGTCGGGACCTCATGTGTGACCTTGTAATGGTCGATAACCTCTTCCCAGAATTCGGGATCACGGGTCTTTGGCGGGCACACATAGTAGATCTCAGGATAGACACCCTTTGCATGTCCAGATTTCTGCCACACTTCCCATGGCACAAGTTTCGGGAATATCATTTCCCTGTATCCGAGAGGCTCAAGCAGTTCCTCAAGCACAATTTTCTCAAAGGTCCTGAACACCCTGGTAGACTGCGGACCATGTATCCACTGACCCCTGCTGGCACCTCTTTTCAGCCAGCCCGCTTCCATCATAGCCTTGGTGGGATCTTCGGTGAACTTGTGTTCCTTTGGTTCGCTCTGCCAGAGAATATGCCAGTGTTCTGTTTTCCCACCATAGGACTGCTGCTCTATCTTGTCCTCCATCAGGGAAAGTATCCTGTCGGGTACACGGTTTGACATGGCCGCTTCATCCACATCCAGCTCAAGTCTGATGGTACAGTCCTCATATTTCATTTCACTGACATAGGGAATCTTCATCTGTGGAAGTTCCTTCTCGGATGGTACTTCAATCGTATATGAATCGACTTCTATTCCGCGAATTCCGATCTTGAACCCTTTACCGAGCTTCCCTGCAAGAGGTTTTCTCATACGGAGCAGAGCATCATGTACACGAACGTGCCTTCCTGATTCAATGGTGAGCTTTATCCTGTCTCCCTCGACATTCCATGCAGTGACCTTTGCTCCCTGTCCCTCAGGTGCGCCCTTTGTGAGTATGGTATTGTTTGCCTCATCGATATATTCGCCAATGACATCTTCCGCTTTTGTGGCATCGGCACTGGTCTTTAGTGAACATTCCAGTTTGAACTTGAAATCTATCAATTCTCCGTTTCCTGGCTTATCGTCTGAAGGGCAACATCCGGCACTTTTCTTCGAATTCATTGTAACTTCATTCCTGTTATTATGATATGGGTATGTAAGTAGCGATAGATTGTTTCACAAATACTTTTCTTTGTCAGGTTACTTTATGCTTGATGTACTTTTTGCTAATTAAGGCCTTCTCTTTTCACAATGGCCTTGAGGCTCTGTTCCTGTAGTTAGCCTTTTATCGGGAAAACCAGTATTATTCCACAGATTCAGGAAAGAAGTTAAGAAAAGATGGTGAATGATCTTGGCAAAGGATAGAGACCGGAAAATAGAAAAAAGCCCGGACCCGGAATCCCTGATACAGGAGTTGATTAACGGAGGATTCGGACTTCTGGAAAATGAAATCAGGAAATGTGCCAGCTGCTCCCTTCATGAAGGCGCCACAAATCCTGTCATCATGAAGGGTTCCCGTGACCCGAAGGTCCTTTTTATCGGAGAGGCTCCCGGCAAGACCGAGGACATGACCGGAATTCCTTTTAGCGGCAGGGCCGGAAAGAAACTCGATGAGATGATCGGGTACATGGATCTGTCTGAAGACGATTACGCTGTGATCAATGTTCTCAAATGCCGTCCCCCGAACAATCGCAAACCCCGCAAAACTGAGGTCGAGCAATGCAAGCCTTTCCTGATGGCACAGATCGAGTTTCTGGATCCGAAAGTGATCATACTGTTGGGAAATACTGCAGATGAAGCTTTCTGGGGTCGGAAAAATATGCAGTGGGGTGTCCCGGTAGTAGATGAGGATGGCAGAAATATTCTGAAGATATACCATCCTGCAGCTATGATCTACCAGAGATCAAGGATTGAAGAACAGAAGGAACTGATAGACAAGAACAGGAATCTCTGGGAGTAAGCTCACTCTTCAAGTTCCTCAAGCACCTCTTCTGCCACCTTTGCATTCATTAGCAGGTCGTCAAGGGTGGCTATAAGTGAAGTGATCTTTTCCGTGGAGATATGTATCTTTGCACTTTTCTTTGTTATCTCAGTATGCATGCTGGTAAGGTTATCCGGTGCAAGTGACCTTGCAACTCTTTCGGCAATCTCTCCCGCATCCTCGTCCCTGAACTCCACGGTGGTCTTAATCTTCATTTCAATCCTCACCGCTTTCAAGCTGGGAACCCACTATCTCATCCACCTTGCTGATGAACTCTTCTGCAGTTCCGGGAGGTATGGAAGCTCCTGATGCTACATTGTGTCCTCCTCCCTGACCTCCTACCTCTGCTGAAGCTTCCCGGAGTGCAAATGCAAGATCCAGTCCTTTTGCAACCAGTGCACGTGTACCTCTTGCAGAGACTTTCACAAGCTCATCAACCTGGTTGACAGCTATAAAGGGCATATCCGGATTGATGAAGCGTACCATGGTGCTTGCGACCATTCCGGTGGATTCCATGTCCTGCGTTATAAGATAGCCGATATTGTCTCCTATCTGTAATTCATCAAGTGCCTTGTTTATGTTTTCCACAATCGAGCGCTGGTACTCGATGGCCATTGCTTTAGCTTCTTCAAGGTGTTCCGGTTCGTGCATACAGATAGAAAGTGCCATGCCGGCCTTTTCCATACGGCCACATGTATTGAGTATGGCTACCATATCGTAAACATTGTTGACGATTTCCCGGTCCAGATGGTATACATCACCAATGGACGCATCGATTGCTTCGGGACTTGCCTTTTTAGCAAGTTTGAGGGCTATGGCCGATGTAAGCTTTTTCAGTTCTTCGGCAGAAAGCTCGCTGATGCTTCCTTTAAGGTCCAGGATATCAAGGAAATCCTCTATTTTTTCCCTGTCACCGGTAATATCAAGATATGGTTCGGGTGTGTATTCAAGCACATCGGCGATATCACCGTCTCCTATCTTCAGACCTTTGCGTGTGGATATGACACCTGCTTCCTCAGCTTCTTCCAGGATCGTACCATTGACGGTGTCCATGAGTTGTTTATCACCTACGGCTCCTGCAATTGCCAGTCCTGCAAGTTCTACATTGCTCTCATCCAGCGCCTTTGCCACAAGATATGTGGTCCCGGAAGCCGACAGGTGCATTGCTCCGTCGATCCCTACAAGATGAGGATTTACAAGTACCTTTGCAGGAGATTCTCCCACAGGTACATGGTGATCCAGGACAACGATATCCTGGCTGATACGTGAGATCATATCAGACTGCCCGCTTCCCATATCGCAGAAGAGGACAAGGTCATCTTCTCCCGCACTCTCGATGACAGTGTCCACTACAGTATCGTCCAGCCTGGGTACTATTGTGGTGTGAAAACGAATCTCTTTTTTCATGAGTGCACGGCATATGATGCCTGCCGATGTCAGTCCGTCTGCATCGTTATGTGATATCACACGGACATAATCCTGCTCATCCATGACATCAGCTGCCTGCCGTGCCAGATCTTTTAGTTTTTGGATCTCGACATTGAAGTTCAATTATATCACTCGACAATGGAAAAAGGCTAAAGTGCTTTAATTAGTTTTTCTTTTGTGGCATGACAACTTCTCCCGGAAGACTATAGCTTCCGGCCTCCATGACAGTGCCGACATTTATGCTTGTATTGATACCGGTATGCACATCGTCGCCCATGATCACACCAAGTTTCCTTCTGCCGGAATCAACGATGTCTCCTTTTACAGGACATTTGATGTTCTTTCCGTCATGGCGCAGGTTGGCAACCTTGGTTCCCGCACCGAAATTACAGTTAAAACCGATAATGCTGTCTCCAAGGTAGCTGAGATGTCCGATCTTGGTACCATTCATTATGATACTGTTCTTCACTTCCACCGCATTGCCAATATGAACATCATTGCCTATTGCAGTGGATGGCCGGATAAAACAATTGGGACCGATATCACAATGATCTCCGATTGTCACAGGTCCAATAATATATGCTCCGTTACGTATTATGGTACCTTTGCCTACAGTGACATCACCTTTAAGGGTTGCATAAGGCTCCACAGTGCCATATATCTCTCCTTTCATCTTTCCCAGAAGTACCTTGTTGGCATCAAGCAGGTCCCAGGGTCTGCCTATGTCTATCCACTCGCTCTTTAGCACCTGATAGCCGACATTGCCTCCTGCCTCGATCAACATCTGCAGGGAGTCGGTTATTTCCAGCTCACCTCTTGGGGAAAGCTCGGTCCGGTCAATGAAATCAAAAATGGTGTCTCTGAAAAGATATATTCCAGCATTGGCAAGATTGCTTGGAGGGTTTGCCGGTTTTTCTATGATCTTTGTAACCCTGTCTTCGTCGGTCTCTATCACCCCGAAATGGGAAGGATCGTCAACTTCCTTTACGGTGATCACAGCATCCCTGTCAGAGGATATGAGCTCTCTGATGTGTTCCGCACTTATCAGCATGTCTCCGTTGAGCACTACGAAACTGCCCTCAACATGGCCTTTTGCACAACCTATGGCATCGGCGGTACCAAGTTGCTGTTCTTGGTGTACGTACTCTATGCTGATACCATTGTCACAGTTTCCGAAATAGTCTTTGAGTGCATCTTCATGATATCCGGTTATAAGTACGAAATCCCTGATGCCGGCGGCAACTGCAGCATCAATGGTATGCTCTATCATTGGTTTGTTGGCTATGGGAAGCATCACCTTTGGTCTTGATTCCGTAAGAGGACGCATCCGTGTGCCTTCACCTGCGGCAAGAATTACGGCTTTCATTGAAGGCACTCCTTTACAAGAGCTTCTGTAGTTTCATAGAGCTCTTCTACGTTTTCACCGGACTGGGCCGTAATGCGTATCTTTGGCTCGGTTCCCGATGGGCGTACAAGTACCCATCCATTTTCCATCTCGACCCTTATGCCATCGATATCTGAGACCGTTCCCATGGATCCAAGTTTTTCCTTTACATCTTCCATCAGCTTTTCCTTGGCTGAGTCGTCACATGCAAGTGTACCGCGGAGGGTCGGGTATTGAGGCAGGCTTTCCTTTAATTCTGATAATGGAGTTTCTTTAACAATATCCACAAGCCTTGCAGCCGCATAGATGCCGTCCGGGCAATATGAGATTCTCGGGAATATCCAGCTTCCTGATGGTTCCCCTCCGAAATCCGCTCCCTGCTCTTTCATCTTTTCAGCCACATAGACATCTCCTACCCGTGTCCTGATGATCTCGGCCTCCGGCAGGGCATCATCCACGATCATTGAAGTGTCCACAGGCACGGCGATCTTTGATCTGCCCTCGCACTCGCCGGATGCGAATATGGCAAGCATTTCATCGCCAGTTACGAAATTTCCCTTCTCATCAACCGCCATCATCCTGTCAGCATCACCGTCATGTGCTATGCCAAGGCTGGCATCGAGCTCTTTCACCACTTTCATCAGCATTCCGAGATTCTTTTCATTGGGCTCGGGATTCCTTGCCGGAAAATGTCCGTCAAGCTGGGCGTTCAGTGTTATTACCTCGCATCCCATTTTCCGTAAAAGGGTCGGAGTAATAGTACCTCCCGCACCACATCCGCAGTCAAGGACCACCCGCATGGATGATTTTCCTGAGTTTTTAAGGATCATATCGGTATGGTCCCGTACGGCACCGTCGTAGGAACCTATCTCACCGACATTGTCCCATTGAACGTGTTTGAAATCTTCCTTTTCGATTATAGACTCTATTTCTTCCTGTTGCTGTGAGTCAAAGGCCATACCGTCAGGGTTCCATAGTTTAATCCCGACGTATTCTGCAGGGTTGTGGGATGCCGTTATCATGACTCCGCAATCATAATGCCTTGCTGAATATGCAAGCGTGGGTGTTGTCACAAGTCCGACACGGACAACATCGCAACCAGCAGAAACCAGACCTGAGATAAGCGCATGCTCTATCATCTCACCTGCAACCCTTGGGTCCCTTCCTATGACAGCTGTCTTCTTTGACTTTCCAAGTGCAAGCCCGACTTTCAGGGCAAGGTCCACGGTTATGTCCCTGTTAGCTATTCCTCTTATGCCTGATGAACCGAACAGTTTCATTTAATGCCTCTGTAATTGATTTTCATTAGTGATGCTCACTCCACTGTCACGCTTTTTGCAAGGTTTCTGGGTTTGTCGATAGAGCAATCATTGGCAAGTGCCGTATAGTATGCGAGAAGTTGTAGTACCACCGAAGTAAGTATCGGTGCCGTCATCTCGTGTGACTGAGGGATCCTGAGCACTTCATCCACGTATTTCTCGATCTCGGTATCATCCTCGTTTGCAACTGCTATCACGGTTGCATCCCGGGCTTTTACTTCCTTGATATTGCTGAGTATTTTGTCATAGGTGTGACCCTTGGTGGCAATGGCCACAACCGGAGTCTCATCGGTAAGCAGGGCAAGCGGTCCGTGTTTGAGCTCACCAGCAGCATATCCTTCAGCATGTATGTATGATATTTCCTTAAGCTTCAGCGCACCTTCCAGTGCAATGGGGAAGTTCAGGTAACGCCCGATAAAGAAATAATCCCTCTTGTCGGCAAACTGCTCCGCACATTCTTTTATCTTATCTTTTCTGTTCAGGATCTTCTGTATCTGTCCCGGAAGACGCTTTATGTTGACTATCAGGTTCTTTGCCTCTTCGGCGGACAGTACTCCCCTTACCCTTCCCAGATAAATGGCAAGCATGTAAAGTGTGATAAGCTGTGCAGTGAATGTCTTTGTTGCAGCAACTCCTATCTCCGGCCCTGCCCGTGTATAGACTACGCTGCTGGATTCTCTGGTAATGGTACTTCCGACAACGTTGGTAATGGCAACGGTCCTGCATCCGTAGGATTGTGAGCTTCTCACGGCTGCCAGGGTGTCTGCAGTCTCTCCTGACTGTGTAATGGCAATTGTCAGTTCCTCACCGCACAGCACGGGATTGCCGTACCTGAATTCCGATGCTGTCTCGATATCCGTGTGTATGCCGGCGAGTTTCTCAAAAAGGTATTTTCCGAGTATTCCTGCATTCCAGGATGTTCCGCAGGCGATGATTGTAGCTCTGCGCAGGTGTTTGATCTGTTCGGGTGTGAGGTACAGCTCATCCATTTTGATAGTACCTTCGAGCTCCATGAGCTTTCCTGCAAAAGTCTTCTGGATAGCTGTCGGCTGTTCATGTATCTCCTTTAACATGAAATGGTCATACCCTGCCTTCTCAGCCGCTTCCAGATCCCACTCAATGGTATGAGTCTCCTTGGATACGAGATTGCCTTTCGGATCGAATATCTCTATGCAATCCGGTCGAACAGCACCGATCTCGTAATCATCAACATAGATCACTTTCTTGGTATATTTCAGAAAAGCCGTCACATCAGAGGCCGCATAATATCCGTCATCACCGATTCCAAGTACCAGGGGACTGTTCTTGCGGGCAAACACAAGGCAGCCTTTTTCGTCTGAGCATAGAGCTGCTATTGCAAAAGAACCCTCAAGCTCTCTTGTTGTTTCACGGATAGCCGTCAGCAGATCGATCTTTTTCTTTCCGTTATACATCTTGTAGTTCAGCATATGTGCAATGACTTCGGTATCAGTATCCGATTCAAAGACATAGCCAAGATCTATGAGCTTTTCCTTGAGCTGAAGATAGTTCTCAATGATTCCGTTATGCACTACCGATATACTGGATGACATATGCGGATGCGCATTTCTGGTTTCCGGTTTTCCATGGGTGGCCCATCTTGTATGGCCGATTCCCACATTTGCAACAATCTCTTCCGGAAGGATAGACTCAAGATCCGCAATCTTACCGACGGTCTTGTAAGTTTCAAGAGATTTGTTAAGAACGGTTATCCCCGCAGAATCATATCCTCTGTACTCGAGCCTTTTAAGCGACTCTATTAAAACGGGTGCGGCAGGTTCTCTGCCCACGTACCCTACAATTCCACACATATCCCCCTCACCTCAAATAACAATTGAATTTACCGGAAGTGCTTCTGTCACAACCTTCCCGGAATTGACCCGACAGTTCGGACCGATCATCATCCCTGCTTTCACAAGTACATCACTGCCAATTTCGGCGTCATCACCTATAATTGTTCCCAGCCTGTCGGTTGAATAGAGCCCTCCTTCGACCTCTATCAACATCTTTTCCTTTTCTTCTGTGATAAAATGTGATCCAATGGCTGTATTACTTCCTATTATCGAGTTTGAGATCATGGAATGTGTACTTATCCTGCCATCATTCATGATTATACTGTTCTGTATCGTGGTAAAGGAAGCAATGGATACATTATTCCCTATACTCGTGGAAGGCAGTATGACCACATTCGGACCAATGTCGCAATTATCCCCTATTATCACAGGACCCACGATGTAGCATCCTGAACGTATGGTCGTGTTTGCTCCGATGGATACATTTCCTTTTATCACTGCCCCTTCTTCTACCGTCCCCTCTTTCAGATCGGTTTCGAATTCTCCGAGAACAATCGGATTGGCTTTGAGAAGATCCCATGAATAGGCTGCATCAAGCCAGTCAGAAAATGTTGTTGTCATTGTGACCTTCATTCCCTCATCGATCATTATCTGAAGCGTATCGGTTATGGCATATTCTCCGCTTGGTGCAAGTGGTGTTCTTTCTATCACATCGAATATCTGAGGTTTGAAAAGGTAGGTACCAGTATTGATGAGGTGACTTACCATCGATTGGGGTTTTTCTACGATCTTCCTGACATTCTGCCCCTCTGCAACAATAACGCCGTATCCGGTTGCATCTTCCTTTTTGCATGCAAGTACTGTCGCATCCCCGCTTGAACCCTTTATGAGGTCACTGATGGTTTCAGCTTCGATGATATTATCCCCGTTCACAACCAGAAAAGCCTGATCTTCCTCGCCTATCGTTCTCCTGGCCTGCAGTACCGCATGGGCCGTACCTATCTGAGCCTTCTGCTCGATATATTGTATCTTTACCCCGAAATCGATTCCATCCTCAAAATAGTCCATGATACGTTCCTTTTCATATCCGACTATCAGGACTATATCTTTGACATCGTTTTTTGCAAGAGCGTTTATTACATGTTCCAAAATCGGTTTGTTTGCCACGGGCAGCATTACCTTTGACCTGGTAAGTGTCAGTGGCCTGCACCTTCTCCCTTCTCCGGCTGCAAGAACGATAGCTTTCATGGAATATACTATGCTCTTTATAACAATTTATATCTTGCCTTATTGGTTCAGAATAACTTTCAGTATAAAAATAGAGTATTTATAGCATTATAAGGACGTAAAAAAAAAAGATCCGGGCTCTGGACAGTTGCCAGGCCCTGAGAAATATGTAGTATTTTGATTATCTTGTGAGCAGCATTTCTGCTGTCTCTGGCTTGTATCTCCAGTCTGCAGGCAGGACCTTTGTGGACTGGTAGTACTTAACAAGCCTTCTGATCTTGGATTCGGTATTCTGGAGTGAACGCTTGTTGTGAACGTCCTTCTTGTTTTCCTTAATGTGCTTCCTGATCCCGATAGCCTTTACAATGAGGTTGTAGAGGTCTTCTGGTACTGCAGGTGCTTCATTCTTCTCCTTGAGAATACCGGTGATCTTCTTGCCGGTTACGAGTTTGACATCAGGCACACCGTATTTGTCCCTGAGTATCATTCCTATCTCACTGGTACTTATTCCCTGCTTCCACAGGTCGATAACGACATCTGTTACTTCCTCTTCACTCATAGTGGACCATGCAGGTGGTTCACTGCGAAGTGGTCTTGTTGACCCGGCTTGTCCTTTTCTCCGGGTGTGCATCTTTGCCATGCAATTCCTCCTGATAATTATGATATTTGATTTATTAGTTTATAGTTGACCGTACTCTTCCAGGCTGTTTGAACGAACAGGAGAACCTTGATCGTACGGCAGTCAGTTCTATGATTGGCGAAGTGTTCTCTACAAAAAGCATTATCAAATATATATGTTGTGATTGAAGGACATTGCTGTGTCTGATCGATAAAAGAGAACTTTATTGCCACAAATACAGGATAATATCCGCTCCTCCCTGATTGACCCTTCCGTAGACAGATTCCATCTGTTCTTCATGTAATGCTATTTTTGTATCGTTGTCTGTAGCATTGATAATGCTTGCAACAGTCTGGTCTATCTCGTCGGACATGTTCTCTTTCAGGTATGCGGATATCATATCATTATTCGAATCTACCAGTTCGTCATTTATCTCGTTTACAAGATTTAGCGACATACTTTCGCTTTCAAGAGGAATTGATTTATTAAGGCCAAATACTTCGTTTGTTGTGTAGTTGATGCTGTGCAAAGCAATAACAAGTTCAGGGTTTGCAATGTCCATGTTGTCGGGACTCGATATAAGGGACAATTGTTCACCTTTGAGGCTGACGTCCGTGGTATTGAGACTTTCCAGATACTCCGCAGGGAAGATAATTGTCGTTATTGCCTCTGCTGCTCCCCGGGAGGCGGTTTCGATGCTATGGTTGTATCCGTCATGTATCTCCTTTGAAGGGTCAGGTGAACTGGCAGCAGCCAAGAGGGCAGAATTGTTCATGGAGTCAAAGAACTCTTCCCTTGAAGGTGAATAGCCCAGAGGTAGTGATACTTTGGCACGCTGCCGGAACGAATCAACAGGAGCTGCATCTCCTATTTCGATCTCACTTCCGATTCCATATCCGCTGACCAGATGCCAGCGCGCTTCGAATCTGTATTCGTAACGTTCACCTATCATGGAATCAAGGAATTCTTCAATCGAATCCTCTGCACTTACAGGATGGATCTTTGCCATTGGATTGAGATATACGGTATTGCTGCCGTTCTCAAATGTAATTCCAAGGACCAGGTCCTCAGCTATGATATCAGCAAATGTCCTGTGTTTCTGTTCCCTTCCATAAAGTGTCTCTTCGGAGCTTTCTAACATGGAGCCATCAGGAAACGTCACATTAAGGCCTGCAATCTCCGCCGGTTTGAGTGTGTATTCGAACTCATCTGTCCTTGTGCTCAAAATCGTACCAAGAAGATGGGTATCCATATCCTGTGCAGACACATATCCTGCTGACCTGTATTGTTCCTCTGCCATGAGTGATGGCATAAGGATGACTGCTGATATGGAAATAAGGATGAGGAAGAAAATGGAATCAAGGCTTGACGAGAATGCTTTTTCATCCTGAATTGATCTCATTTAATAATTCCTCTTAACCTTATATTATATCCAGCTGTTCTTCCACATCTTTACTGTAAGGGTGCCGGGTACGCAGTTGGCACTACTGCCAAGCTCTATTACCACAGGAACGGATGCAGCAATTATGTCCCGATGACTGCTTCCACTGTTTCCTTGTTGAATCGCCCACTGATGGTTTCCATCATTTGTAGTAACTTCTACATAAAAATCAAGATTTGAGGAAAAACGCTGGAAGAACATCTCATGCATTTGATGATCTTTTACCGGAACACATATATGATCCAGTGCCTCTGCGGAAATAAGGTCTGTACGGCTTCCCTGTATCCCGGGATACTCTGCTATGTCCTTTGCTATCATGGAAGCCTGTTCATAGTTCTCAAGGGCATACGAGTTGTCATCAAAGGTGATGTATGTCTGTGAAACAATGGCTGCAAACACGACAAACCCAATAACGACCAGAGCTGTTGATATTATGTCGTTGTGCGGTTCCATGAAAGCGTCATCGTTATTGATAAACAAGCACATACTCAAGTTCTCTGACCTCGGTTCCATTTTCTAAGTATATCAGTGATTTAACAATGTGAACTTTTGTACTTGTATTTAAATTTTTTTCTTTTGTTCCGAGAGTTGTGAGAAATTCTGTGACATTAGAGGATTTGAATGGTGATACTATGGGATCTGCCGATTCTCCGCTGGCCGAAAATTGATTAAGAAGCTTGTCACGTATCACGGTTTCATTGTATGGCAGAGTTCTGTAGGCAAGAGGTTTGACAGCATATATATTTCTGTTATTTTCTTCATAAGATATGCCGACATATTCACCTGATACCCATGCATCCGGTTGGCCGGTTAATTTTCCTTCCGGTCCGTAGGTATCGAAAGAATAGCTGATATTTGCAGATGATGTACCATGGGGGCTCTGCCCTGCCAAATCGATTGCAGATCTGAAGTCCTGCGCGATTGCGTCAAGATGCCTTTGCTTATCAGCCTGCTGGAGGTCTGCGCTAAGATGATAAAGGGCAGCCAGTATGATGATGCTTGCAAAGATCAGGGCAGTCTTTGAGAGTATAAGGTCGATCCATGCTCTGTCATTATTTCTGAAGTATTGAAAATCGTTATATTGAAGAATATTGCACGGTAAAATTGTGTTTTTCTCTCTAATTTTCATATACTTTCACAAAAATTCTATTGTCAGTGGTCCTTTTAACACTTTCTAAAACGATTCTGTGATTTCCTGGACCAAAGACTGCCGTGCTGTTAAGATACTCATTGGAATAAGCAGCCGGGGATTCTCCCATTAATTGCTTGCTGTCGGTTATTATATAATAGTTCCGTGCATCTCCGGGCCATTTATCTTCCCTGCCCGGAACTGCGCCCAATACCAGAGTCACCTTTTCAGGTACGTCTATATCAAGTGTGATCCGGCTGCCCGCACCGTTTGCGGAAATCATTTCGGCGTTAGACTCAATGGTCGAAAGCACTGCTTCAGCATCATGGAGGCTCTTTTTTTCCATGATGCCGGAAATGGCTGTTCCTGAAAGGAAAATAAGTACAAGAAGTATGATGGCGGCGGCTGTGAATCTCATTGGCAGGGCATCCGCAGCCTGCTCATCACAAATAATATTGTCTCGAATATTTTTCTTCTGGCCCTGCACCATTTTATCCTGCTCAGTTGACTAGTCTCTGTATCACTTCTTCGAGTTCCAGAAGCTCCTGTTCACCACTGTCCATATCCTTGAGGGTCACTTTTCCGGCCTCTACTTCATTCTCGCCGATTATCACTACATGGTGGGCACCGATATTGTTCGCATAGGAGAATTGGGCTTTGAAGTTTCGTTTCATCAGGTCAACATACACAGGCATATGCTCACGTAATCTGGTGGCAACTTTGACTGCTTCCAGACGTGTAGAATCCTTGGCTATGATAACAACCGGTTTTTCATCATCCGGCTCGATTTCGCATACTTCCATTATCCTGTCAAAACCAAGACCGAAACCTGTTGATGGCACATCTCCTCCGCCGAATAGTTTGATAAGCTGGTAGGATCCGCCTCCACAGACCTGGTTCTGTGCTCCGAGACCCTCTGCATAAATCTCAAAGACCATTCCTGTATAGTAATCCAGACCTCTTGCAATGCCGAAGTCAATGACATATTCCACGCCGTAGGCATCGAGCAGGTCCAGCAGTTCCTGGTATTCATCGAGTTCGGGTATGTCTCCTACAATCTGGCGTGCCCTTTCAATGGCTTCATCTCCTGTAAGGGATATCAGTTCCATGAGTTCAAGACGCAGATGCCCGGGAGCGTCTATGTCTTCCAGGTAGTCCACAAGTCCGGTGTCATCTTTCTTGTCCACAAGTCTCATTATTTTGCTTTGATGCTCGGGTTCGAGGATGCTCAGAAGATTTCTGATCACACCAAGATGGTTCACATGAAGACTACCTTTAATGCCTACTGCACTGAGCATCTCGCTTGCAAGGGCTATTACTTCCGCATCTGCATCTGGTTTATTGCTGCCGATCAGCTCCACGCCGAACTGCCAGAATTCCCTGAAGCGACCCTTTTGCGGCCGTTCATACCTGAAACAGTTCTCGAAATAGAAAAGTTTGAGAGGCCGCTGGTTTGCCTGCATCTCATTGACATACATCCTCATTACAGGAGCCGTGAGTTCCGGACGCAAGGTCATCTCCCTATCTCCTTTGTCTGTGAAATTATAGAGCTCTCCTACAATCCCTTCTCCTGACTTTAAGGTAAAGAGATCCAGCTTCTCAAAGGTTGGAGTGATTATCTCTGAAAATCCCCAGTTCCTGACGACATTGCGCAATATGTTCTCTACATTCCTTCTTCGCCTGGTATCTTCCGGAAGGAAATCCCTTGTGCCACGTGGCCTGCTTATCTTCATTATAGATCAACCTGATAGAATAATTATTGGATTCTTGATAATTATGATACATTCACAGTTTTGCTTGGATAGTATAAGGTGGCCTATTTTAGATTTTCGATTAGTTCTGTTTCCATCAGTATATTCGTTGATAGTTTTTCGCTGACATATTTATTAAATCATCACAGCTTGTTTATATCTTATTTTTATTTTTTTGTTTAATATTAGAACAAAATAACAATGTTTAAATATTCTCTTTCCCTGACTCCTTCAAAACTTAATTAAGTAAAAAGGTATGATCGTGATGCCCGGAAAAGGAAAAACAACAGCTTCATTTTTTCAGGATACCAGAGCCTATATTCCTTTTGCGGTGATCGGAGTCTTCGTACTTCTGTCCTCTGTCTTTGTTTCTTTCAATATGGCAAAAACCGATTATGAGCTTGCAGAGACCATATACGAGACAGATGGCACCGATATGGGAAAAACAGCCGCCGATATGGCTGCTGCCGATCTTTCAAGATGTCTGAACTATGCAGGTATGGAAGCCTTGCAATGGCAGGGAGAACATCCTGTTATCAAGTCTGAAGACGCAGCCTATGAGGAATGGGGTGATGATGGTTTCTCTGCTGATCCTGCTACAAGGGATGTTGAGCCAGGAAGCAGTTTAGTTGTTGATGTGAAATTGCCTTCCAATGTCTTTGAAGCCATATACTGCGTGTTTGCCGACAAACCACGGGCTTTGATCGTGAAGGGTCCTTCAGGGATAGAGTACCAGAATATCTCCTATGATGAATCACATTCTTTCTGGACCAGTTCAAAGTTCGAAGAAGAGATAACCATACCAGAGAATGCAGAGGATGGGTATGCTTACCTAATCTTCATGTATGGGGATGAGACCAAGGCCACCAACTGGTTCCATGTAGGCAGCAATCCACTGAAGGATATTGCAGCTTCACACTTCAATGAATTCCTAGAGGATAATTATCAGGGGAATCTGCATACTTTCAATAACTATGCGATAAATGTGGAGCAGAACATATCCGCTTCCAGAATTAAGATTGGTACTATCAACGGCACGTTGAAGCGTGAGATCGAGCGTTCTGCAGGTGATGACACGGATTATATTCTCTACTATACTATGTCCATTGATAACCTGAACTATACGCTTGTTGACCTGAGTACAGGTGAAAGTTACAACCGCAGCATGGATGTGTCGACGGTGATAACTTCCAGGGAACCCCTGCTTGCAGAGCTGACATCCGAGTACGAGCGGGCCTTAAGCAGTGGCACAACATCGGATATCGTGCTCGGAGCAACCAATATCAGAACATTCACCTATGGCCCGTGGCAGCACTACCTGAATGGTCCTCTTAACATCGTTACAGGACCCTCGCTCACTTCCTCGGTGAACGCAGGTACACTCTATACCCAGAAACGAGTCTTCGATTCCGTGGACCCATGGGCTCTCACATATACTACCTATTACAGCGGAAAGGTGCTCTACAATGATATCAAACAGGACACAAGTTCCTATGAGGAGAAAAAGGGAAGCAACCTGAGCACCACCTATGATAACCTGTCAGATGGTGACACATTCAATATGAGTGTTTCAGACGGGGTCAACGAGTCCATGATGGATGCGAACACCAGCATAGAAGAAGTTGAGAACAATTCCCGGATAGTCGTCTCGGTCTCCAATTTCACAGATGAGGTTTACAGTAACTGGGTCTACAACGATGTCGATGTCTGGACAGATGATGCATATCCGGACCTGATACATGATGTGACTAATGATGTCTATAGTGGAACTATACAGGGTCAGGTTTTCAGGGATGGTTTTAACGAAATAACTCCTTACAATTTACAGGTAGGCCCCACCAGTTATGATTCTGTTTCGTATGAGACAGGAGAGTCGAAAGACGGTAAAGATGTCAAGTGGAAAGGGCACTATCCAGTCATTATTTCACATACATGTGCTCTGACACCGGATTATAACTTTGCAGGTACGTTAAATGTAAATCATGAAGTCAATATCGATGCCTCATCACACAAATGGTATTTCACTTCCGTGCAAGTGGAGCATGTGTCTACTGATGTAGTCTGTGAAGGAGTGGATGTCACTTATAAGTATCTTGGGAATGACAGTTTGATCGATTCTGAACGGGTAGATGGTTATCTTTCAAAGGAAAACCACTCATTTGACTGGCAGGTTAAATACAATTTAAAGTTCAAAGTTAAAACCCGCTGGAATATTAATTATAATTATCACTGGTCTTACAAAACCTACAGTCCCGGTGTCGATGGTACGGGAAGCTGGAATTTTTATTCCGGTGATTCTTCCGGTTCACTTAAGAATGAGCCTCTTGAAAATATTGTTTCTGTTTCTCATACCCAAACGGAAAGCGAGAACATAAGTATTGTCTATCATCAGGTTCTGCCATCAGGAGGTTACACAGGAATCAATTCTCATGATTCCGGCAGTGCCAATGATTATAGAAAAACAACAGTCATAGTAGATGGTATTCCCAGAGAAGATAAAGACTGCAGTGATGCAGCTGATAATTATCGTGATGAGTTTGTAGATATATACAGCATAGAGAAACATCATCTTTTGTATCCAGATGGAAAGAACCTCTCAACTGAAAAGGTCTACTGCGATGTTCCCTACTGGCTTCACAAGAACATGACACAGGAAATGGAGAACATGTTCGCTGCCATCAACGAAGACAATCCCACAAGGGACGTCTCCTTGCTCGGCAAGAACCTTGGTAAGAACCCGACCACGCTCATCAAGGAAGCATCACTGGACCTCGCCACAGAGATGGCAGGCGGAACAAAACGCGATTCATTCATCGATGAGTCACAATACATGAACGCAGGACAGTATAACACGAGCAGTGATGCCTGCCGTCTCATAGCAAAGAATGAAGCTTACGACCGCCTGCTCATAGAGCTTGAGGAAAGGAACAAGAACGTAGAAGGTTCGTTTGAGAGCTACATCGATAATTCCTTCTCCAACGAGCAGGGGCACTCTCTCCTTGATCTTGTGAAGAATGCGGTCTCCACTGATATAATCTTCAACAACCCTGCGATGGAAAAAGCATCCACAGCCCTTGCCAACGAGGTGGGCATCATAGAGACTATGGAAATCACCGGTGAGCCCCAGAGCAAGTACAACTGGACCGAGAACATGACACTTCTGGTGGATCAGTATCCCGATTATCTCTACCATGACCCGGATTTTGATATGCAGAGCCAGTATGAGTGGACTGATGAATTTTCAGGAGCTACAATTTATCCATTAGGCGTACGCAATGTCTGTGTTTTCTCTACGGGAATAGGTGATGATATTGCAGGAATGTTAGAGGCTGCCTCATCACCTTTGAAGGATGCTGTTTCCCAGTCAATGAGCCAGAGTCTTGCAGAAGCAAACGCAGAGATCGATTCTCTGCTTGAAGATGTCGAAAGTAATAGTGTAGAGCTTGCAATGAACGGCGTGTCAACAGATACTACATTCATTGAAGAGAACCGCACCAAAATGATGGATGCATACAGTGACAGCATAAGAGAACAGGTTCCGAAGGCTATAGCAGTTGAAGTTGCAAAAGACCCGGTTCTAAGAACGTTAATCAGTGAATCTGATGTAACAGAGATAACTAGCAACTATCTTAATTCTCTTTCCGATGCTGAACTTGTGAACATGACTGCCAACAACACTCTTCAGGAAGAGATATTTTCCAGGGTTAGTGATGAGGTAAGTAGTAACAGTGCAGCATCATCTGATGAGACCGAAGTAGCTCTATACCGTCTGGAAGCAGACATGCGTATAGGTGTTGCAGATGGAGTATGTGTAGCCATACAGGACTGTCAGGAAGTAATTGATGAGTGTTTTGCAAACATCAACAGTGAGTTAGAGAAAAAACTGGACGAATCTTCAGAAAAACTGACAGGTGAATTTGCTGAGAAGATTGAGAAAAGGTTGCAGAAGTCCATGAAACTTGTGCCATGTGGTCTTCCGGTTATTCCTCCTCATTGGGTGTGTACTGTGAATGTGTGGGAGTATGATGTCAAGGGTGCATACAGAGAGTTTGAAGTTATTGATAACGATAATGAGTGCATGTTCAATCCTTATTTTGGACATAATGCACAGGTTTATGTTCGCAAAGATGAGGAAATTTTTCATCCAACAAAAAATGATAACATTGGATCTCCTATTTATTTGGGGGACAACCATCCTATCGAATTTAAATTCTCAGGTTATGCTGCTACAATTGTGGGCCCTGGTCCAAAAGGTGTTGGAGATAAAGTAGGAGATAGGGATGAAAAATCTATTTTTTATGATGATTTTGAATCGCAATTTTGAGGGAAATGTATGAGTTGTAAAATTTATTTAGTATATATTGTGTGTTTATTAGCGATGTTTTCATCGCCTGCATCATCAAAAAGCCCCTTTGGAAATATTGAATACTATTATAATGGTCATTTGGTCACAGATTCCGATTCTCCAGAAACTCCAAAACCGCTAGTAAAAATAGGTGAACCCTTTACTCTTAGGTTTGAAGTGACTTGTTACAGAAAAAATTACTTGTCTGCGAAGTTATTGTCTATTGGTAATGATGACTTTGACATACTAGAAGGGCCAACATCAAGTCTGGGAACTGGTACTCGTGGAACTATAGAAGCGAATGAAACAAGAGTTTTTGAATGGACTGTGGCTCCAAATGAAGAGTGGGCTGGTGGTAGTGCGCCAATTGATTTTTACTATCAACTTACGGATTTGGAAACCAAAAGAACAATTGCCAGTGGTAGATTCACCGCCGCCTACGTCACCATTTCCAACGAATACTACGATGATCCAGAGGCTACAGAAGTCACAGCCTCAGAAGCATCATCCAATGAAAGCAGTTCACCGACAACTCCTGCTTTCAATGCTCAGTTTGCACTGTTGGCTCTGATTTTAGTTGTTGCCCTGAGGAAAAAGTAGTTTCTATGAATCCATTAATCACTTTTTTCTTAGCAATCAATTTGTTTTTCCTTTTTGACTTCTGAACTGTCAATATGAAGTTAGACCCCCCTGTATCTCAAAAATCAAAAACATTAAATACCCCCTCCAATGTACTCAGTTATACATCATTGATTCACTTTTTTACAGAGGTATAATCATGGACCATACAAAAATACTACTCGATGAAAACGAAATGCCAAAACAGTGGTATAATATCCTTGCTGACCTTCCTGTGGAGCCACCACTCAATCCCGCAACCAATGAGCCAATGAATCCAAAGGACCTTGAGCCTATATTTGCAAAGGAGCTCATTCAGCAGGAGATAAGCTCTGAGAGGTATATTGACATTCCTGAGGAGATCAGGGAAATATACACTCTCTGGAGACCATCACCTCTTTACAGGGCACACAGGCTTGAAAAGGCTCTGGGCACACCTGCAAAGATATATTATAAGAACGAGAGTATCAGTCCTGCGGGAAGCCACAAGCCAAACACTGCCATTGCACAGGCATACTACAATATGAAGGAAGGCACCGAAAGGATCACCACCGAGACCGGTGCGGGTCAGTGGGGTAGTGCATTATCACTCTGCTGTAACTATTTCGACATCGAATGTAAGGTTTACATGGTACGTTCAAGCTTCTACCAGAAACCATACCGTAAGTCCCTTATCAACCTCTGGGGAGCAAACGTTATACCTTCCCCGAGCACAGAGACGCAGTTCGGAAGAAAGGTACTCGAGATGTACCCCGAAACAACAGGTAGTCTTGGTATTGCGATAAGTGAGGCACTTGAGGAAGCTGCTCTCAATGACAATACAAGGTATGCACTTGGAAGTGTACTCAACCACACCAGCCTGCACCAGACAGTTGTAGGTCTTGAGACCCAGGCACAGTTCGATAAGACCGAGGACTACCCTGACATCGTTATCGGATGCTGTGGTGGCGGAAGTAACCTTGCAGGTATTAGCCTGCCGTATATCAGGGACAACATTGCAGGCAAGACCGACACCAGATTCATAGCAGTAGAGCCTTCCGCATGTCCGACCCTGACATCAGGCGAGTTCAAGTATGACTTCGGTGACATGGCACAGATGACACCATTGCTCAAGATGTACACTCTGGGATCAGAATTCATACCACCGGCGATCCATGCAGGCGGTCTCAGGTACCACGGAGCCTCACCAATTGTCAGTAAACTCGTTGCAGACGGCATCATGGAAGCGACCTCCTATCATCAGGTGGAAGTATTCGATGCTGCGGTGAAATTTGCACGCAGTGAGGGAATAGCACCGGCTCCCGAGTCATCACATGCAATCAAATGTGCTATTGATGAAGCTCTCAAGTGCAAGCAGACAGGTGAGGAGAAAACAATACTTTTCAACCTGAGCGGTCATGGACATTTCGACATGAGTTCATATGACAAGTACTTCTCAGGCGAGCTCAGTAATGACTGAGAACTTGAACAATTGAGATTAAAAATTAAAATCTATGTGTGGCATGGATACATGTCACACATCTATTCTTGTTTTCTTGTTTTTCTAATTCCGTTTAATGGAACTTATCACTGTATTTCTTGTAGGATATAACGAACTCTGCATGAGGCCATATAAGCGGTATCGTGACATATGCAAGCCCGTCCTTCCACTTTGGATGACTTCTTACATCATCGATTAGCTTGACCTTGCTATCCCTTAGAATTTTGGCGTTGGTATAATCCTCAAGCCATAGTTCGAATCTCTCGATGGTTGAGATGTGTTCCGGGAGGGTATAGTTATGCGCCATATCCACGACCCAGTCCAGATACATTTCTGCCTGATCCTGGTCATCGGTCTCAATATAGTGGTTTGCAAGCTCACATGTGAAGTGACACCAGGGTCCGTAACCGCCATTGTTACGTCCCCAGTACTCAGGATAGCGGTTAAGTCCGCCAATTTCTTTGTCCCATAGATGTTTATGTATACGCTTCACAGTAGTGATCATCTTTACATCACTATCCTTGATCAGCTCGAAATAGGCCGGAGCATATTCAGCTGCATCGATGTCGAGTACCGTGGAGGCAAAAGGATCGTATCCTATAGGCTTGCTGTTTTTATCCTTAACACGGATACATTTGATAAAAGAACGTCTTCTGGGACTGTACAGGCGGGTAAGTATTGATTCTTTGATAATATCTGCCTGTTCTTCCCACTCGGAAACATCTTTTCCGAGAACTTTTCCCATACTGACGGCGGCATATATTCCCGCACAACATGCACAGTTGGCGTATATCTCAAAACCATGCTCATAGGCGGGATATTCATGAATACTGTTGATCGTGTGTATCAAGTCAACTTCTTCGTTCTTGTTAAGGAGTATGAAGCTTACGGCTTTTTCGATAGTTTCCCAGTATTTCTCTACAAAGGCTGTGTCAGCCATTTCCTTAAAGAACGAACCGCCGGTTGCCTGGAAATACTTGCCGAGCACAAATAGTACGAGTCCGTTACCGTCTATCTGCAGGTCCTTATAACTGGCATCATTACCATCGATGTCGTATCTCTGAGAGAATTCCCCCAGTGGTTTCTGGGAGTTAAGTATAAACTCCAGTCCTTTTCTGGCTTCATCCATCAGTCCTGCATAAACGCAACCAAGGATTGCTATTGAATGGTCCCTCGGGTAGATAAAGGGGTAACGTGTTCCGGG
>JAALLQ010000201.1_pt1 | contig 30646 bp, 27 predicted proteins | sample 7245921 | NCBI WGS metagenome assembly JAALLQ01 (sample SAMN13049200, study PRJNA578106) | oil field metagenome | isolation source: filtered produced water from oil reservoir B7 | place: USA:offshore Texas | collected 2016 | reverse complement strand
AAAATAAGCACAAAAATTATTGTTTACATGCTGCCCTTTTACGTTGTCGTTGATATTCTGGAGCAGAGCGGATATTTGAGCAAAATCAGTCTTATTTTTAAACCGATAATGGGAGTACTGGGGCTGCCCAGTGAGGCTGCTGTTGCAATTATATCCGGAATGCTGCTTAACCTGTATCCGGCCATTGCCGCCATGGCTCCGCTGTCACTCTCAATAAAAGAAATCACAATTTTAGGACTTTTTCTTGGAATAGCGCACAATCTTGTTATAGAAACGATAATTCTCAGCCGCTCAGGTGTCAAAGCTTATTCCGTGGTAATCCTGAGAATTGCAACTGCTTGCGTAGCCGCCATGGGGGTTAATATCTTATGGACCTAAACATAACACAATCGGTAATCGGAGCATGTCTTTTAAGTTTGAAAATATTTGTGATTATTACACTGCTTTTAATTGTATATGAATTTTACGAAAATTCACGCTTTTACAATTGGACAAAAAAAATTCTAGACAGGCCTATGCAGACAATCGGGATATCCTCCAATGCTTCAATTACTATGGTGGTGGGCATTGTTTTGGGGATTGCGTACGGAGCGGGAATTCTGCTGAAAAACGTCCAAGAAAAGAAGATGAACAGCAAAGATATCGCTCTGACATCATATTTTCTCGCCGTCTGTCACGCTGTGTTTGAGGACACACTCCTTTTTGTTGCAGTGGGTGCAAACGGATTTATTATAATCGGAGTGCGTATTCTTCTGGCTGTTATTTTAATATCCATTTTAAATAAATACATCTTCAGAACAATGGCTGAAAGTAGTGAAGTAGGGAGATAGTGAGATGGGGAAGTAGTGCTAAGTTTTAAGTACCATCTGTATAAAATTTTTATATTTAACAGTGAAGTCAGAACAGGCTTTTCCAATTAGTAACCATTAATAACAAAGAATAACTATTTACTTACACTTTTTCTAACATTGAACGTCTCGCATCACGCTTTACGGCATTACGCATCACGGCTCCTACAGATTTTCAATAACCCTTTGCAATTTAAAATAATTAAGAAAAACCTGGGTTTTGGCATTTATCACATTATACCTGGCACGGGAAAGATAGTATATGGCATCAAGTATATCAGTGGAAGTGGCCACCCCTTCTCTGAAAGATGCTTCCGTTACCCTCAAATTCTCCTCAGCTTCTTTGAGACTGGCTCTGGCAACCTCAAGATTTTTTAAGGCAACATTTTTATCCTCAGTCACATTTTGGAGCTGATTTTTCAGATCGAGCTTCATCTCCATAACATCCATCTTGGATTTTCTCACTTCCAGCTTTGCTTTGTTAATATTCGAATATTTCTGAAAACCATCGAAAATATTAAAGCTAACATTCACCTGCCCTCTTATTTCACCCTCATCATTTTCCCCATAAGGCTCGACTGAGTCAGCAGCATCGGAATAGCTGAATAATAAATCGACTTTTGGATAAAGTGAGCTCTTCGAAGCATTAACTCCGTATTTTTTTGACTGCATAACCGTCTTCAACGCTTGCAGTTCGCTTCTGGATGAATACATTTTTTCTTTATAAAAATCATATTTTTCAAATTCCGGTATTTTTGCCAGCAAATTAAAATCAATATCCATAATATCTACATTTACACCCACGGTTCTGGATAAATTGTTCATAGATTTTTTTAACTCAGTCTGAGCTTTCATAAGATCCTGTTTTGCATTATCCATTTCAACCTTTATTTTTAGCACCTCGCTCCACTGAATGACACCCACATCATATTTCAACTTTGCATTTTCATATTCCTTTTGATAAAGTTGATATGCGCTCCTTCTAACATCCAGATAACGCTGATTCCTGTAAACATTGAGATATGCTGCAGCAACGTCAAATTTCACATCCTGTTTTATTGCATTCAACTCAAAAAAACTTACCTTTTCCATTTCTCTGGCAGACTTCAGATTATACTTATCTCTAAAACCGTCAAAAAGATTATAACTCAAAGCCAGATATAGATTGCTGTTTCTACTGTTTTCAAACATGGTATCTTCATCAAGCTGATTATACTGATAACCCAAATCAGCTGAAGGCAAGAATTCACCTTTTTGGTATCTGGTGCTCTCAGCCGCAAATTCCATGTCAAATTTATACTTTTGTATTAAAGCCCTGTTTTCCACGGCTTTATTCTTTAATTGGTTCAGATTTATAGCAAATGTGTTCATCGCCGCTAGCAAAATAATCAATACAAATGTTTTTTTCATCACTTACCTCTCAATAAAATTTCACAGTTAACAGATCAGATGTAAACATTTGTTGTTAATAAAAAAAAAGACTCCTGAATATGGCATATTCGCTTCCTCAAAAAATAAAAACCTAAGGCATTTTCCTATGCATAATGTTAATCCAAATGAGGCAAAGGTGCAAGCAGCATTATACAAAGATTTCGGAATATACCGTATTATGAGAGAATTAGATTAATAGCATGCAAGAGTAATATAATTAGTTCCTGCAACGAATAATTGGATATTACGCATATGAAAAGCAAGAAACATATTTTACCTGTTTCTTGCTTTCAAAAATGTAATACTTTAATGATTAAAATCTTCACATTGATATGTTAAGCCCGCCATCTACAGGCAAAAGAGCCCCAATGATATACTTAGCCTCGTCTGATACAAGAAATGATACAGCCTCTGCCACATCTTCCGGCTCACCAATATGACCTATAGGTATTCTATCATTCTCACGGGGTCTGTTTACATACTCCTTATAGCCCACCGGGGTTCCCACAAGCCCGGAGCCTACTGCATTTACCCGGATGTTAAAAGGGGCAAGATCTATTGCAGCGCACATGGTAAGGTAATTTACCCCTCCCTTGGACACCATGTAGGAAAATTTATCTTTTGTCCCTCTTGAACTGGAGACAGTAACGTTCACTATACAACCGCCTCCCTGAGATTTCATAATCTCAGCAGCCATTTTTGTACAGAGATAGTAACTTCTAAGGTTTGTATTGATGGTATACTCCCAGGTTTTTAAGTCACAATCTAAAATTGATTCATTTTTTGTGTATGCAACATTGTTGACAAGAACATCCAGTCTGCCAAATCTATCCTTTATAAAAGAGAACAAGCTCTCAATGGAACTTACATCAGAATAATCCACCCTGAAATAAGAACCTTTCTTGGGCAGATTCTCTGAAACCGCCCGTGCTTCATCCTCATTTCTGGAAGTTATGACCACATGATATCCTTTTCCTGCCAACACCTCTGCTGTGGCCTTTCCTATGTTATTTGTAGAGCCTGCTACAAGAGCTATCTTTTCCATATCATCCTCCTTAATCCTACTGCGTTTATTGCCTGCACATTGTTCAACCAAAATGCAAATCCTACACAATAAGGAATTGTAGCTTTCTAGTTCTCATCACTTATAACCAACCGAACCCCCATTTTAAAGGCATTTTCACAGTCGATTGGAAACACTTCCTTCCGTCTCTTGGCTTTTTGCTCAGGGTCAAATCGTGTTGCAACTACCTTTGAATAGTCCTCAAACTGATAGGTATCATAACTGCACAGTGTCTCTGTAGCTCCAAATATCCATTCCAAAATCATTTCAGTGGTGCTGATGTGATGATTAAAACCATACTCCTCTGCCATCTCCTCGGTCGCACCCAGGGTATAGATAAAACCGGTCTTGATTTTTTTGGGAAAAAGTGAATCAGGTGGATCAGTGTAGGGGAGAAATTGAAAAACCAAACGTTCCATAAACGATCTCATCTCTCCTGTTGCTGTTCCCAAATAGATCGGTGATCCAAAGATAAGAGCCTGAGCATCCAGAACCTTCTCGAATATAGGTGTCAGGTCATCCTTTACCGCGCATCTGCCGTAGCTCTTCCCGTTTTTCAACTTGCATGAGAAACAGCTTATGCACCCTTTATAATTCAAATCATACAAATGAATAAGCTCTGTTTCGGCACCTTTTGAAGATGCGCCTTCCAAGGCTTTGCCAAGCAGTGTTGCTGTGTTCCACTTTTTTCTGGGGCTTCCGTTGAATGCTATGACTTTCATATTAAAACCCTCCAAAGTAATTAATTTATACTCGGTGTCTCCCGACAAAATTCACTTTTCCGCAATTCAACAGATTTTTAATCTAAGCCTGGCTAAGTTTTTTGTCAACTATTTGATTATTTTTTTAAATACTAAACAAAGTCAATAAGTATTATTTACCTGTCCCCATTTTTCCATTTTTAATTTTTCATAATTTATTTGACAAAGCAACTCACAAGAAACTATTATCTATTAAAATAGTTTAAAAAAAGGACAATGCATGAAAACTTCACAAGAAAACGATATTAAAGAAGTATTTGAGTACTGCATTGATAAAATAAACTCTAAATCACCTTTAATACATAATATCACCAATTTTGTTGTAATGAATTCCACAGCAAATATTCTCCTGGCAACAGGTGCCTCCCCTATTATGGCACACTCCATGGAGGAAGTGAGAGAAATTGCTAAAATTGTAGGCGCAGTAGTTCTTAACATAGGGACATTAGAGCCTTCATGGCTTTTATCGATGATGGAAGCTGGTAAAACAGCAAACAAACAAAACATTCCTGTAGTGCTGGATTCTGTTGGCTCAGGTGCCACCACATTTCGGACAAATGCCGTGATGCAAATACTATCTGAAATCAAAGTGGATATACTTAGAGGTAATTTGTCTGAAATAATGTCACTGGTTTCATCCAGATTTAAAACCAAAGGGGTAGATAATACCATGTCGCTAACCAATGAAAAAGAAAATGCAATTAAAAATTTTGCTGTGGAAAGAAAATGCATAATTGCAGTATCAGGAGAATCGGATTTTATAACAGACGGCAAAATATCATACAAAATTAATAACGGACACCCGATAATGACCAAAATCACAGGGACAGGGTGCGGCTTATCAGCAGTAATAGGTGCTTTTTGTGCCGTAAGAAAAAATGAATTGCTAAAGGCCACAGCAGCAGCTTCAGCATTTTATGCAGCTTGCGGACAAAAAGCAGCTGAAGTTTCTAATAAACCAGGTAGTTTTTTCACAGAATTTCTGGATACGTTATATTCCTGTAATAAAGATGATTTGATAAAAGTTTTTAATATTGAAATGTTAATCGAAAAATGATGATTTCAGATCTATACTTTTGCCCAGATACCCTCTTATAGAAAAAGTATGGGCACAATTACGGATTATTTTCAGGGACAGATACCTCCACAACAAGAAAGTACAGCGGTACTTGACCGGGTTTGTTGATATTAAATCAACATAAGGGAGGGCGCCAAAAAAAGACCTATTGACTCTTATTTAAAATGAGACTAAATTAGTATATGAACTATTTTAGTAATATATCATCATATATTACAGAAGAATAAAAAAAAGGAGGTAATTTTATGGGAAACATTGGTGAATTTGTAAAAACAGCGGATTATAAGAGTGAAAAGCATGTACCTGTTATTGAGTGTCCGAACGGTTTGAAAAAAGGTGAAGCATCTGATGTAGTGGTAAGTGTGGGAAAAGAAATCGCACACCCTAACACTACAGAACATTTTATCAGCTGGATTGCTCTGTATTTCAAACCGGAAGATGGTAACATTTACAACCTCGGCAAAGCTGAATTCCTTTCCCACGGTGAATCCACTAAAGGCGCTAATGAAGGCCCTGCCTACACAGATCCTGCGGCATGTTTCAGAGTTAAACTTGAAGAAAAAGGAAAACTGATTGCAGTAAGTTATTGCAACATTCACGGACTCTGGCAAAGTGAAGCAGATGTGTCATTCTGATAATCAATGCGGGGGCAGTCGCCCCTGCTTTTATATAACGCAGCCAATTGCAGCATTGTATTGATGATTTTCCAGAACGTTAATTTCCTTATCCAGCAGCTCTTGCAGAAAATATCTTACGCCATAAAGACTGACAACCCCTCCGGCACCATATATCTCATTTTTTGAAAAGCGCTTTATTAAAGGTAACAAGCGTCTGGCAACAGACAAATTTACACCTGCGGATATCTCCTCCGTGGAAGCGCCTTCTGCAATTTTACCGATAATTTCGCTCTCGGAAAAAATAGCGCATGTACTGCTAAATTTACACGGATTATCAGTATATCCGGCCATTTCGTCTATACCGATACGTAAGATATTGGCAGCATTTTCCAGAAATCTTCCTGTACTGGCGGCACATTTGTCGTTCATAACAAAATCATCGATAAAACCGCCTGAAGCTTTTATCACTTTGCTGTCCTGACCGCCTATATCTATCAGAACAAAATCATCCAAACCGGTCTGTTTTCTGGCTCCCTTAAAATGAGCTTTTATTTCGGAAATAACTTTCGCATTAGAAAATGTCATCAGATTTCTGCCGTATCCCGTAGCTGTAATCCCTGCATTGCCGTTATCCAATAAACTGTGCTCGATTTTAAGCTGGCCTGATGAATCCCTTTTTACATATTTTTTATAAAAATCTATTGTGTTGTATTTATAAAAACTCAGCTCTCCATTATTTTCAATACAGATTTTTACAAATCTGCTGCCCAAATCCATGCCGGTTTTTGTCATTTTTTCCTTTCTTCAAGCATTTCTATAAATGATTCCAGTCTTATTTTTGTTCTTGCGTCAACTCCGCCCGGCTCATTGCCCTCAATCGTTATGACGGGAATATCAACCTCCCGCTTGATAATCAAATCCTGCAGCTGTCTGTAGCAAAACGACTGCACATAGTGAATAATGCCGTCCAGATTACGCTCCTTGATTTCACGGTTGATATCCTCAATCCTGCCGGAAATGTCGTAAGGATAGGTATAATCCAGATATTTTTCCACAATATCGCTCTTTTCCGAAACAATGGAAAACTGCCGCTGAACTTCATTAAAGGCAACATGTACGCCTTTATTCTCAAGGAATTCATACAAATCTGTGAATATCGGCGGCACACCTATGAATCCAATCCTGAGGTTACTTTTAATTCTTTCTCTTCTCTCTGCTTCGTCCAAAAAAGCATCCAGATTATCTTCAAAACTCACATAATCGCCGTTAAAATCCGTTGAGGATACAAGCCACAAATGATTTTCGAATCCTCTTACTTTATTATCAACGGTGAGTTCATCCAGCTTTCTCAACTTACTTCTGACAGTCTGCAGTTTTTCCTGAAATTTCTGCACAGCATCAAGATTGGTACCAAGTTCAGCAGCTAAACGGTTCATTTCATCTTTTAGAAAAACATACCGACTGCCATCTTCATACGGATAGCTGAATGTGGTAACGTCTATACCTTCCGATCTGAAAATTTCGGTCAATGCGTGATTGTTGCTGCAATCACCACCCGTTACAGAGATTACTTTGTCAACGCTGTTCTGCATAACAGAAGTATAAATACCCTTTATCCAGTTACAGGTGTTTCTGGGTAAACCTTCCTGCTCGGCAAAATCGATGAATGTGTGGGGATTATCATCCGTTATGAAAATATTGTTAAGATCAACAGGGATATGGTTCGATGCAAATATTATTTCCACCGGAATAGTAGTGGTAAAACCGACTTTTTTCATGAGATACTGAAATCTATATACCTTCTGATTTCCCTGTGGAGACCTTTGCGGTTCTTAAAATTGATATGATTGTTTTCAAAAAAATCATCGATTACATTGAAATCCGCAAGGTCTATCTGCCGTCCGTCCTCCAGGGCAACCCTGATAACTTTTGTTTCATCGTTTTCAGCAGTAATCTTCCCCTTTAACTTTTCATCGGACTTCAACAGTGTAATGTCAATAGCCTTGCCGTTTTTCTCAAAATCGGCCTCATACCAGTTCATATTGGGAAATACAGCCATCCATTTTTGTTCCATAACTAACCCTTTACAACACATATTGGTTTAATTCTCGCCGTTTTTTCGGCAATTTTCAGATTATGCACCACATCAACCACGTTTGCAACATCTTTGTACGCATCCGGCATCTCTTCTTTTAATGTTTTTTTGCCCCTGCTCATAACATATATACAATTCTTTTGCAGTTCTAAAGCAATATTACGGTTTTTTGCTTCTCTTACAGCTTTGTTACGGCTAAGGACTCTACCAGCTCCGTGACAGGCTGAATTAAAAGAAAGTTCAGTTGCATTATTTCCACCTGTAAGCAAATAAGAATATCTGCCCATATCCCCTGGGATAATAACGGGCTGACCCAACGGTTTTAAATGATTAGGTAAATCGGCATGTCCCGGAGGCAAAGCTCTGGTTGCACCTTTTCTGTGAACATAGACATCGTATTCTTTCTTATCCAAAACAAATTTTTCTTTTTTAACAATATTATGAGCAACGTCATAAATCAGCCTGTACTTAAAATCTGCCGTTTTGATTCCGAAAAAATCGGCTATCGTATCAACCGCAAAGCTCATAAGAATCTGCCTGTTGGCCCATGCATAGTTGGCAGCACAAGCCATTGCAGAGAGGTATTTCTGAGACTCGATACTGTTCGACGGGGCACACGCCAGCTGCTTATCCGGGACAGAAATACCATACTTGATTAGCGCTTTTTCAAACATACCGAGATAATCAGTACAAATCTGATGTCCAAAGCCCCTCGAGCCCGAATGAATCATCAGAGTAAGTTGTCCTTTTTCCACCCCAAGTTTTTCTGCACTTTCTTTATCAAAAATCTCCTTAACTGAGCCTATTTCGAGAAAATGATTTCCCGAACCGAGGGTTCCACATTGATCATAACCACGCTTTATAGCTCTTTCAGAAATAAGGGAAGGATCCGCTCCTGATAAAAAACCACGGGATTCGGTATTTTCAAGATCACCATCATTGCCAAAACCGCTTGCAACTGCCCATTTGGCACCTTCTGTCATTGTGCGTTTTATCTCTTTTCCGGAAAGTTTTATCTTACCACCCTCTCCAACCCCACAAGGAATTGACCTATACAGTTTCTTTACCAACCTTTCAGGATCAGAAAGCTCTTTTCGTTCAATATCAAAAACAACAAGCCTCACTCCACAATTAATATCAAATCCCACTCCACCGGGAGTTATAACTCCATTGTCAGCACGCACAGGAAGGACACCGCCTATAGGCAAACCGTATCCGTAATGCATATCAGGCATTCCGTACACACCTTTTAATACACCTGGTAAAACTGCAGAGTTTTTTAGCTGAATAAAACTCTCATCTTTCAAAATATCTTCCATCATTTGCCCAGAAGCGTAAATATATGCAGGAACATTCATGCCCTGATAATCTTCAGGCGATATTTTATAAATGTTCGTTTTTATTTTGGAAATTTTCATCATAACCACCTTAATACCCAAGCAAACAGCACTTAATACAAGCAAATTAATAATTTTATACTGCCTTTGTTATCAGTCACCGGCACCTCAGCATTTTCTGATTATACTTTATCAATTATTTAAAGTTTTGCAAACATCAAACATAATCTCTTGGCGTGACAGCTGACAATTTGGACTTGCGAAAATTTCGGAAATGGGCTTTAAATAAATGAATAATCAAACTGGGGAAGTTAGTTATGAAAAAAATATTCTTTATATTACTGCTTTTTGCACTAATAGGAGTTTTTTTTACACAGGAAAAATCTTATGCCGGCGGCGGAGCCTCATATCCTAACGGAGCAGAAGGGTTTATGGCTGGAGCAGCTCCTCCTCCTGGCTTTTATTTCACAAACTATTTTTACTATTACGCTGCTGACGAAATGAAAGATAATGACGGAAAAAGTATCGATGCCTTTGACAAAGTCAGGGTAGTAGCCGATGTTTTTCGATTTATTTACATTTCCGATAAAAAAATCTTAGGAGGCTACTACGGACAACATCTTTTTATCCCTATTATCAGCACTGAGCTGGATTTTAAAGCTGATGTAGGTCCGGATAATAAAAAATCCTATTCTGACACTAATATCCCCTACTTCATTTACAGTCCGTTTATTCTTTCTCACAATTTTCTGAAGGGTAAACTTCATACAGTAATTTCACTTATGGATATCTACATACCCGCCTACAATCAGGATGACGATAATCTGGCTAATTCAGGGCAAAATTTCTGGACTTTTGAGCCTGTAGTCGGAATAACCTATCTGCCTGGGAAGTTTGAATTTTCCATAAAAGCAATGTACGATTTCAATACAAAGCAGAATGACTCCCCAACACTTTACGGCGTTAATGTAGATAAAACACCAGGTCAGGAATTTCATTTTGACTACAGTACATCATACGCATTAACGAAGAACTTGAGAATCGGACTGAGCGGCTACTATTACCAGCAAATAACAGATGACGACTATGATTTAAATAGTGTGTCCACTGTGCTGAGAGCTAACTTAAAGCAGGATGAAGGACATAAAAGTCGGGTGTTTGCAGTGGGACCAGGCATTCATTACAAGTACCAAAATATGTTTTTTGAATTAAGGACCCAGTGGGAAATGGAAGCCAAAAATAAAACCGAGGGTCAGAGCACTTGGTTTAAATTCACTTATGCTTTTTAATAAACACAATCAGATGCTTGATTATTGTGCTTTATAGCTTAAGCATAATTGCATATTTATTTAGCACCGAGCACATAAATATTTATGTGCTCGGCGCTCGATTCCGATCGAGATGACAGGACTTTATGTCAGGGCGAGTGGAACGAAGTGAAACCGAGGAATCACTTTCTGATATAACAAATATATCTGCGTTTCTGCTTATTTAAATTTTTCCCAGCTGTAAACTTTTTTGGAGGTTATTCTTCCTCCTTGTTCTTGACTCCTAACCCAAAACAGCCAAACTTACCCATCGCACCTTTTGAGAGCTTTGCATAACCACAAAAATATTGTACCGTAGTTTCAATTTTTAGGTTGAAAAATTTCTACAAACAGAATTAGTTGAACTATATCTTGTTTACGGTTAATATAAATATAAGACCTTTTAAATTACACAAGCGCGTCATGCTGGAACATCTGTCAAAAGACAGATAATTTAAGAGCTTTGCACAACTATAATAGGTCATCCTGAGCTTGTTTCGGGATCTATGTTTATTAATAAGTTATGGAGCCTGAAACAAGAGGTTGTTTACACAAATTTATCATAGGCAAGCTCATATGCTACAGGGTAACAATTGGGAGGGATTCAAAGGTTTTAATATAGGAGATAAAAATGGATAAGCATTTAATCAAATTAAAAGAACTATATAAATATTTTAATAAATATCTTCATGGTAAGGAAAAGGCACTGAAACTATCATTGTTAACACTCTTTAGCAGAGGACATCTACTTGTTGAAGATGTGCCTGGCCTGGGGAAAACAACCCTTGCACTTGCTATAGCCAAATCGATGGGATTAAGTTTCGGACGTATTCAGTGTACAAACGATCTTTTACCTACGGATATAACAGGCTTGTCCATCTTCAACAAAAAAGACAACTCTTTCGAATTTCTGAAAGGTCCGATATTTAACAATATAGTACTTGTAGACGAAATAAACAGAGCAACACCAAAAACCCAAAGTGCGCTTCTTGAATCTATGGGAGAGAAACAGGTGACCATAGAAGGTGTGACATATAAACTGCCACAGCCATTTTTTGTAATTGCAACACAGAATCCTGCCGAACAACATGGTACGTTTCCGTTACCGGAATCACAGCTGGATAGATTTTTGATGAAAATAAATCTGGGCTATCCGGAAAAAAAACATGAATTGGAAATACTTAAAGGCGGCAGCAGCAGAGGCAGCATAAGCCGGTCCCAACCTGTTTTGTCAAAGCAAGAACTTCTTGATCTCATCTCATTTATCAAAAATGATATCTTTGTTGATGACAAAATATATAATTTTATATTGGACTTTGCCAATGCCACAAGACAGAATGAAAATTTTCTTATAGGTTTATCCACACGGGCAATGCTTTCCATAATAACAGCCGGAAAAGCCAGTGCTTTTATGTCCGGAAGAGATTATGTAATCCCTGAAGATATTCTTGATTACATGAAATATACTGTGACCCATAGAGTGGTCTTAAAAAACAATATACATGAAAACGAAAAAGCGGAGATAGTAAAATCCTTATTGGAATCAGTGCCTCTGCACGCTTAAAATCAACCCGATTTAAAGACAAACACACAAAACCTATTAAATTCACAAAAGCAGGTTGGTTTTATATTATCATAACGTTATTCCTTGGATTTGCAGCTGTTAACACCGGCAACAATCTTATTTTTATTATTGTTGCTTTTCTGCTTGCTATCATGGCCGTATCCGGCTTTCTCGGTAAAAAAAATATAGATAATACGGAAATTAAAATTAATTTTCCAGAGGAGATTTATGCAAACATACCTTTTTATTTGAATATTTCTGTAATCAGTAAGAATAAGTTTTTGGATTCGCATCTCCTCAATATTGAAGTAAACGGCAGTGTCAGTTTTGTAGACATAATATCTGCCAACCAAAAAATAACTAATACCCAAAAAATTCTATTTAATTCAAGAGGAATCCACGAAATTAAGCAAATTAACATTTTTTCTTCATTTCCCTTCAACTTTTTTGTCAGAAGCAGGAAGGTTTTGATTAATGCAGAAACAATAGTTTTCCCGGAGCCACTGGAAAATGAAAACTTCAACCTTGTAAAAGATAATGAAAAAACAGATGGTACCTCAAATGAAACAGATAAAGTTGCAGAAGAGTTGAGCAATATAAAAAACTATGAGCCCGGAGACAATTTCAGACACATTCACTGGAAACACTACGCCAGGACAGATAAACTCAAAACGAAACTTTTCACAGGAGAGATATCACCGCCGATAATAATAGATATAAGAATCCCGAAAACATCACCGGAGACAATGATTTCTTTTGCCACAAATGAAATCATTAAAGCATACAACAAAAACATACCGGTGGGATTGATAACAAATGATAATTTTTTCCCACCATCAAAAACTTATTATCACAAATTAATGTTATTAAGAGAGCTGGCACTTTATGAATATTAATAAACTGGTTACTCTAAATACACTTCTCATCAGTGTCGTTGCAATTATTGCAGTTGCTGGATATTTAAACATTTTTGTTACAATATTTTTTACAGCAGCAATTGGAATTAATATAGGGAACCTAAAATACATAGAACTGTATTTTCCACGATTTTTAATAAATTTATCAGGAATCGTAGTCATTGCTGCCACTGTTTTAAATTTCGAAATTTCCCAAATGAATACTACACTGATTAATACTTTGGTTATGCTAATTTCACTGAAATTACTTGAACAAAAAAAATACCGTGATTTTATGCAGATAACTCTAATGGCAGTTTTTATTCTGGCAGCATCCTCTCTGCTAAATCTTAGTATGATTTTTGTAATATATATTTTATCGGAAGTATTTCTGATAATTTTACAACTGATACTTCTGAACGTTATGGCGAATAACAGCACAGGCAGAATTACTAAACGCTATTTTTACAAACTGTTAAAGCCATCTTTAATCATATTGTTCTGTTCAATACCTGCAGCTGTATTGCTCTTTCTGATATTACCCCGTACAGACTATCCAATGCTGGATTTTTTAAATAACCAACAAACTGCTGAAACAGGTTTCAGTGACAGTGTCAGACTGGGAAGCATAAAAACAATACAGGATAATGACAAAACTGCATTTATTGCAGAAATGAAGAAAATTGACAGTAATTATCTGTATTGGCGGGGAGCTGTTTTTGACACTTTTCAAAACAATCAGTGGAATAGCAGACATAGAGAAAAAGATGAGAGCCAAATCAGTAGTTCAAATAGCTATAAAAATAATACCAACTATACAATATATCTCAATCCAACAAACCGTAAGATAATGTACACACTGAATATCCCTGAAAAAATCAACTATAAAAAACAGTTTAACCATTATAAAAACAGAAAGGAATACATTTCAGAAAAAACGATAAAATCAAAGACTTCCTACGAAGGATTGTCTCGCTTAAACAAAAGCTTTCAAACTGAACCTCCGGACAAAGACATTTATCTTCAGCTACCGGAAATAGGTAAAGAGATAAAAATCATTTCAAAAAAATTAAGAGGCAACACCCTCAGTGAAGCCGCTGAAAATATCTTACATTACCTCACCTCGAATGAATTTGAATACACTCAGAAGAATTTACCCGTTTCAGAAGCACCTTTAAAGGAATTTCTTACAAACCTGAAAAAGGGCAATTGCGAATATTTTGCATCTGCAATGGGTATTTTGCTGAGATTAAATGGTATACCGGCGCGGCTGGTAGGGGGATACAGAGGTGGATATTACGACAATAGCGGATATTATACCGTGCTCCAAAGTAATGCTCATGTGTGGGTGGAAGCTTACATTGGCAAATCATGGCACACTTTTGACCCCACGCCAGCCGATTTTGAAGCATACACCGATAAAAGCCGATTGAAATTTATGAAACGTTATAAGCTTTTTTTTGACAAAATGAGCTATTACTGGAACATTTTTGTTATTAACTATGATTTTTCCAAGCAACTGAAAGGATTGAATAAAGCAAAAAAAATATTTGGAGACTGGAATCTAAACATTTCTTTCTTACAAAAAACAATCATTTTCGTGTTTATATCTATAGCGTTTTTTACTTATATTTATACATTCAGAAAAAAGAAAAAAACAGTAAACCAGAAATTTATTGACTATTTTGACAAAACGTTAGCAGAGTGGAGCGTAACACGCAGCCCCGGCGAAGGATTATTAGCTTCAGCTGAAAAAATCAAGAACAAACAAATCAGTGAAAAAATGCAAACAATAGCTAAAACATATTACAATAAAGCTTACGGACCAACCAATATTTCAAAACAGGAAATAAGACTGTTATTAAAAGAGTTGCACAACATACGAAAAAAATTCAACAACACTTAGAGACCTTTGCATAACCCCATAATTGTCACCCTGTAGCATCTGAGCATAGCGAAGATAATTTTGTATAGGCATTCTTTCAACCGCGTACTTAACTCTTTAAGTGCTCGGGTAGAAATCTCTACAATAAGAGACAATATAACAAACAAAGCTAAAAGAGTACTTTTTCATGTTGTAACAATACATTAACTTACACTCCCCATGATAATTTAAAAAAATGTATATTGTATACAAAAAACTCTTTACAAATATAAAAAATCATCTATGATGATATATACACATATTGATATTTGATTATATAGAAGGGTATTTATGTTGAAAAAAAAGGAAGAAAAAAGTGTCCTGCCTGATAATTATGGAAAGCTTCGTGAAATATTAGAATCTTCCAAATTAGAGGATATTTCATCTAATTTTGAATTTTCCTATGATTTTGATATCCAGGCATGTGAATCACTGTCCAGTGTTTTCATGTTTTTGTCAATTCTGTTCAGATACCCCAATGACGATATTTATAATACAATCCGTGAAAATGCTTCTACATTTAAGGACTTTCTTGCAGAATACTCCGAAAGTAATTTAGTACTGCCATCAAAAAATGAAATGGAAACAGAATATGTAAAGCTGTTTGTTGCAAATATTGGAGGCGTACCGGCGCCATTGTATTCTTCCGTTTATACGGATTCTGAAAGGCTGGTTAAAAGAGATTCCACTGTGAGGCTTCAGGAGCTCATGGAATCTACCGGTTTTGTAATCAATGATGATATAAAAGAGCTGGAAGACAATCTTTATATAATGCTTGAATATCTTTCACATCTGTTTTTAAGTTTTACAGGATGCACTGATAAAAAAGCAAAATTAAAATATCTATATGCAATAATCAATGTGACCAGCAATTATATTAAACCTATGTTTCCCGAATTTTACAATAATGTTAACGAAAACGCTGAAATAGGCTTTTATAAAGAAACGGTGGCTATTTTATATAATTTTATTGAAGATATAGACAATATTTACAAAGAAGTTTTTGATATTTGATTTTTTTTGGATTCAATATTGATTAATAAATATATAACGAAAGGCTCATAAAGCCAAAAAAAGGAGGTAGATATGAACAAAAAGTTTGTAGGGTTTTTGATGCTGTTGTTTATTGTAGTCTTCAGTGTTTCCTTAGTATTTGCAGAAGGAAATGCAAGAAGAGGCAAAAGAGTTTGGAAAACGAGTTGCCGTTTAACATGCCATGATGGCTCAGTTCAGGGATCACCGGCACTTAGTCCTGTTTCAAAGACTCAATCTCAGTGGAAAATGTGGTTTGCTGATGACTATGCCAAAATCAAAGAAGTCCATAAAAATGGCGAACTGGATGAAGTAAAAGTAAGAGGCGGAGCACAGGGATGGGAAGATATGTTTCAGTATCTTCACGATCACGCTCTCGATTCCGCACAACCTGAAACCTGCGGTTAAAATTTATTACAGGGGGAATAATATTCCTCCTGCTTTTTTTTGCAAAGATTGTTGATTAAGTTTGTATGTTTTCACAAATTGGCTAATTTTTTTGATTTCAAAATTTTATTTGTCCTATGGACAAAAATTAAAAAAGTGGAGGTAGTTATGAAGAAGTTTCTGGTTGCACTTTTGGCCGTTTTTTTAATGGCTGGTTTTTCCTTTGCTGCAGATGCTCCGGATGATGTGGACCTGCAGAAGTTGAGAAAACAGATTCAGGAATTACAACAGCAGGTTGACATGATGTCCGATTTTGTTAACAAGAACACACGCCATACTGCCCAGGACACACTGAATCTCAGTGTGGAGCTGAGGACACGGCTTGACAGTATCCAGTACAAGGATTTGAGAAGGATGCCCGCTTTTGGCGACGACATGATGCAGCTCTGGATGAGTGAAAGCTTGATAGATGCTAATGACAGTAATGGCGACAGGTGGAATGATGATTTTATGGAAATATACCAGGCAGATTTTGTTTCGCTTATGCAGAAGCCTGAAGTATCTGCTATGATTGGAGATGCTTGGAATAAATTAGATTCATCCTCCCAGCAAAGTTATTACGATAAATTTGGTCCTCAAGCTCAGCAGATGTTTGCTAGTGATATGTTCGCTAACATGCTTGGCGACAGAAGTCTTAGTGAAAATGAACTTAAAGCCATAAAAAAAGCTTTTAAAAATATGCCCTCTGAAAAAGCAGACTCTAATAACGACACAATGTTTACAAACAAGCTCAGAATCCGTTTAAACAGCAGAGTCAATGAGCACGTTTCTTTTAGCGGTCGTCTGACAATGTACAAAGCTTTCGGGGAATCTACTGACATTCGTTTTTATAACGGTAATTTTAACAGCATGCATTTGGACGGCAATTCAGCACAAGTTCCCACAGATGACACTGTACATGTTGAAAGGGCAATTTTTGTTTATAAGAACCGCATAAGTTCTGTTGACTGGCACATCTCCTTTGGACGCAGACCATCCACATACGGTACTCCAATGGAACTTAGGGAGAATTCAGTACTGGGTGGCTCACCGTTGCCCCACATTATTCAGTGGAACTTTGATGGTGCTTCACTCGGATTTAATCATGAAAAATACTTTGACACATGGGACTTAAGTTCAATGTTGAAGTTTTGCTACGGTCAGGGTTTTGAAGGTCAGTGGGGCACAGCCAATCCTTTTAATGCTCAAGCAGATGTCAACGACGTAAATATGTTCGGTATTATAGCCAATCTGGTTGTAAACGGTAAATACGAGCTATGGTATAACTGGGCTCACGCTTACGGTGTAACAGACGGTTTTACCGGTCTTGTTGCAATGCCTTTTACAGTACACGGTACAGATTATACTTTAGATGGATCATATGATGAATACACTCTTGAGCCCAACTATAGCGGCTATACTTCAAGATTTGAGCCAACGAGTGAAATAGGTGATCTTGATATGCAGACTCTTTTACTAAAGGGTGAGAATTTCGGCTTTAAATGGTTTGTTTCCGGTGCTATGAGTAAAACCGATCCTAGTGGCAAATCTAAAAATGCAATGTTTCAGTTTATGGACCAGGACACAATGGTTGATGACACACCGGGGTATTCCTTCTGGACAGGTATTCAGACTCCTGAGCTCCCGTATACAAAAGGTAAATTGGGCTTTGAATACAACCACGGTTCAAAATACTGGACAAGTATGACAGCCGGTGAGGATGCAATTGTAGGAAGTAAAGTTGCCACGCGCGGTGATGTTTACGAAGCATATTATCACCAGCCCGTTGCTGGCGACAACTTCTTCTTAACACTTGGTTATATACACTACGACTATGATTATACAAACAGCGGCAGCCCAATAGGTCAGCCCGTGAAAATTGAAGATGCTACTGCATTCAACACTATGGTACCTGTAGTGGACAAGGTTGATCAGTGGTATGTTTCGGCTACATACAGATACTAACCAACTGTAGGTTTGTAATATACGTAAAAGCCGGAGCCCATGCTCCGGCTTCCTTTGCATAATTCCATAATTGTCACCCTGAACTTGTTTCAGGGTCTCATAACTTACTGATATAATTAGATGCTGAAATAAATTCAGCATGACTAAATAGAGTTGTGCAAAGGTCTCACTTTCTCTACTACACTGGAATTGAAAAAATTTTTGTTTGAAAATGCACTATTTTTCGTTTAAATTATCATAAATTAAAAGGAGGTAAAATATGCCTAATATAACAATGAACAAAAAACCGGTGACACTGACAGGAAATAACGTAAAAGTGGGTGATAAAGCCCCTGATTTTAATGTTGTGGATCAAAATTTACAACCAAAGTCTCTTAAAGATTACGCCGGGAAAGTGAAACTTATAAGTGTCACTCCTTCATTAGATACACCGGTTTGTGATATGCAGGCCAGAAGATTTAATGAAGAAGCCGCCAAACTGGGTGACAATGTTGCTGTCTTGAACCTCAGTGTTGACCTTCCTTTTGCTATTAAGCGGTTTTGTAATGCCGCCGGAATAGACAAAGTAGAGACGTTGTCCGATTATAAGGATGTTTCTTTCGGAGAAAATTACGGGGTGCTTATAAAAGAGCTGAGACTGCTTGCACGCTCTGTTTTTATTGTTGATGATAAAGATGTTGTAAGATATACGGAAGTAGTTCCTGAAGTTACGGATGAGCCGGATTATGAAACGGCGTTAAACGAGCTTAATAAACTTTTATAAAAAACAGACATAAAAAAAGCGGCCCTTCGGCCGCTTTTTTTTATTCTGAAAGGTTCAGATATTTTTCAGCTAAAAGATAGAGAAAAACACAGAAACCAAGAGCCCCGATTACGATTGAAATTTCTGAAAATGAAGGTGAGTATGTTACCATTCCGTTCTGCAGAGCAGACTGTACATGAGCTCCGGGGGCCGGCTCTCTCATAGGAAAAAGCTGCCCGGCTATAACAAGGTCGTATCTCATATAAAAAATCCCTATTACTGCTGATATAGCTGCTATAAGACTTGCAGTTAAGTTTCTTCCCTTTGTAAAAAGAATGATAAAAAAGGGTATAAGCATCCCGAGCATCACTTCAAAAAACCAGAAATTAAATGATAGTTGACCGGTAAGAAGCGCCATTACAGACTCATATTTTTCAGGAGGAGCACCGTATACAGAGGTGATAATTTTCCAGATGTCGAAGAAAATAATAATCCCCAGAAACAGTCCGAATAACTTAGAGAGTCCTGTAAGTGCATTTTTCGCCTTTTCTGGTAAATTAGACGGTCTGCCATATGAAATATTAAAGATAATGAGGATAAGAGCAGTACCGGATATAAGTGCAGAAAGTATGAAATATATGGGTAGATACGGGCCGTGCCAGAAAGGCCTTGCTTCCAAAAGGCCAAAAACCGCTCCGAGGTTGGAGTGAGCCGAGATACCTGCGATAAAACCTCCGAGACCTGCGTAAAACGCACCCTTATGATTGTGCTTCATCAGAAAGTAAAATTCAATAATGATGAATACTAAATATACCCCGTACAAAGTACCCATCCACCAGATGGCTGATTCAAAATTGGGTGAAATAATATTGTATATTGCCATCCTGAAAGGATGACCTAATTCCATAGCAATCACGCCGAATCCGCATAAAAGTGTTAATATGGCCAGAATTACAGCTCTTTTGCCGATAACTTCATATTTTTCGATTCCGAAAACGTGTCCCATTGATGAAATTAAGCATAAGCCTGTGCTGGAAACGACAAAAAACACATAAGTAGATATAAGTATTCCCCAGGGTACTGTTCTGGTAACGCCGTAAACATCATGGCCGTTGATCAAGACATTAAAAACGCCGTAAACACCAAACAGGGAAATCAGTAAAGTTAATATTAACCATATATTGGATATTTTATCGTTTTTAGCAAAAAAGTCCATTGTAGTAGTATTCGTACTCATTTTTGCCTCCTATTTTATATATTTGAGTTTCGGTTTTGTTCCCTTTTCAGGCTTCAAAACCGTGTATTCATTATATGCCAAAAGTCTGGAAACTTCACTGTTGGGATCGTTCAGATCGCCGAACACCCTTACTTTAGGAGGACAGGTTTCCACACATGCCGGATCTTTTCCTTCTTCTCTCCGCTGATAGCAAAAAGTACATTTGTCAATAGCTTCTGTAGCGTGACTTTCATATCTGGCATCATAAGGGCAGGCGGTCATGCAGTATTTACAGAGAATACATTTTTTAGAATCCACCATAACTACACCATCCGCCGTTTTGTAGGAGGCATGTGTCGGACAGACATGAACACAGGGCGGATTTTCACACTGCTGGCATTGAGAAGGCTGAAAACTTCTGCTTATTACAGGATATTTGGCATAATGCGTATCTTCCGCCACCCAGATTCTGTAATTGTAGAAGCCTACCGGTACATAATTTTCCATTTTGCATGCCACCGTGCATGCTTTGCAGTCTATACATTTTGAGGTATCAAGAACTATTCCCCATTTTTCCTTAGCTTTTTTCCTTTTATTTGCAAGCTTTTGATTATCTTCCGCAAGCTTTAAAGCTCTGCTGTTTTCACTCATATTCTCACCCCTTACCTACTAAGCTTTTTTTATTTCTACAAATGTTTCGTGCAACAAAGCGTTTCCGGATATTGTCTCAGCATAATCTTCCAGTATTTCGGCATCCGAAGCGCCAACTTTATATACGTTGGTAAGCCATTTGGATAACCGTCCGAAACCGTGAAGATAAAAAACCGTATCCGGTCTTGTATATTCAGTGACGTGAACTTTTACCTTTTGTTCTCCGGCAGAGCTTTTAACTATTGCATAATCTCCGTCATTCAATCCCTGCTTGAGTGCCGATTTAGGATGTATCCACAGCATGTTCTCATAGTGTCCGTATGCTTCAAGCAGATAAGGCACATTCTGTGTTTTTGCATGAGTGAACTGTGCGTGTCTTCCCACTACAAATCTGTATTTACCTTCCGGAGGCTGAGATGGTTTCTGATAAACCGGGAGAGCATAAAGTCCGGCTTCCGGGTATCTTACGCTGGCAAGCTCAATTTTACCTGTTTTTGTTTTAAGTCTGGCGCCTTCTTTAAGGGTTTTGCCGTATGGAATTTTATCTGTCTTATAGAAACATCCTTTTTCCTTCAGCATCTTGTAAGCACCGGGATAATCTGAAAGCTGATGCTCTATAATGTGAGACATGGGTACACCTTTGAACGTTTTTACATAATCTTCCATGTAAGCTTTATCTTCTTCCCAGGCATCAACCCAGAATTCTTCCTTTTCCAGGAATTTTTCAGTAAGATCAACGGTAATATCTTTCATGGATTTTGTATCAAAGAGAGGCTCGATAACGGGTTGTCTGAAAATAACTACCGGCGCTACACCGCTCAAACTGTGAGCAGGATCCCACCTTTCAAGATATGTGGATTCCGGAAGAACTACATCTGAATACCATGCCGTATCGGACATCTGGATATCGATTGTGCATATAAATTCCATCGACTTCAGCATTTCCAGCGTTTTGGCTCTGTTAGGTACAGATTCCACCGGGTTTTGCTTATAAATAAACATCCCTTTTACGGGGTACGGTTTTTGTTTCAATATAGCATCTCTGAACAATACCCAGCTTCCGTCGGCTTCAGAGAGAAAAGCCACTTCATCTTTGGGCATTCCTTTGTTGGATTTTATATATTCAGGGAGAACATCAGCGGCGAAATTTACCTTGCCACCGTCTATTCTGTTTTTAACTCTGTCATAAAGAGGGAAAATAAATTCGTGAGATTTCAGACTTATACCGGACTTGGGAATAAGACCTCCCTTTCTGTCCCAGGCACCTACTATTGCGTTAAGAATGGCGCATGATCTTCTGTAATATACATCGTTGGCAGTAAATGAGCTTCTTCTGCCCGGATACCAGACAGAAGCCGGGGCATTTTCTGCAAACTTTCTTGCCATCCATCTTATTTCATCTGCTGGGATTTCGCTTTCTTTTTCAGCCCATTCGGGTGTGTTTTTCTTAACGTGTTCCCTCAGTTGATCGAAACCATGCGTGTACTTATCTACAAATTCCTTGTCGTATAACCCTTCAGAAATGATGACATTTATCATAGCAAGGACAACAGCCATATCCGTTCCGGGTTTTATCGGAAACCATTTGTCTGCAAGAGCTGCAGATTTTGTTGCACGCGGATCAAGGTAAACAAAAGTCTGTTCTTTGCGATTTTTGGCCAGATCGATTGTGTCCGGTGTAATAAAAGCTTCTGCTCTGTTGGAGCCAGCCATAACTACGAATTTTGCGTTGGCGATATCAGCATCTGGCAATGTGCCGTAAACAGAAGAGTATCCCTGGATATTGGAAGCGAGACACAATGTAGGATGACGTACACTGTTGGTTGATCCGACCACGGATGTCAGATGTCTGAAAAATTCTTCCTGCAAACCTTCCGTGGAAGCGAATGCGATGGAAGATCTGTTGTCATATTTGTCTATAAGTTTAATTACATTTTCAACAATATAATCGTAAGCCTCATCCCAGCTTACTTCTTTCCATTTGCCTTCGCCGCGTTTTCCGGTTCGTATTAAAGGCTTTTTCAGTCTGTCCGGAGCATAAGGTACTTTGGCCCCCACATTTCCGCGGGCGCACAGCATAGATCTGGATTTGAAAAAATTATGGTTAGGGTTAAGTTTGTGTATCACCCCATCTTTGACATCGGCGAATAAAGAGCATTTGTTAACGCATATTGCGCAGGCGCTGGGAACTGACTTTGTTCCTGACTCTTTACTTTGTTTGCCGTGTTCCGATGCAATTGCTTTAATTGTTGAGAACTTTGTAGCCATTGCTCCGGCTGCAAGGGTACCTCCGCTGTAGGCAAGGAACTTCCTCCTGTTGAGCTTGGTTTTCAATAAAAACATTTTTTGCCCCCTTGTTTTGGTATTTCAAATTATCTATATGTTTGAATATAGATAAATATAATTAAAGGAAAGGGCTGTCAATATTTTTTTTGTTTTATCAATAGATATTTATGGCGTATGCCAAAAACAAGATAAATCAAAGGTAATTTTATAGTTTTATACCTAAAAGCATATGCTAATAATTGATGCAATAGACAGGTATTCAGGGCATATCACTGGTTAGTTTTAAAGAGCATTTACATTCTTTCCCGCATCTTTTCATTTTTATGATTTCATTGGAATAGCAATTGGGGCAATAGTAACTTGTTTTTGCACCATCAGAATCTTCCCATTCATGGGCACATTTGATGCATTTTAAACGTCTTTTATAAAATTTTATATATTCTTCGCATTTTATTTTGACTGTTTTCTCATTTATTAAAGCATCTGTTACCTTTTTCCTGGCTATTTCAACTATTCTGCCAAAAGTTTGTCTTGATACATTCATCAGAAAGGCTGCTTCTTCCTGGGATAAACATTCCAGATCAGCAAGTCTCATTGCCTCCAGCTCATCCAGAGACAAAATTGTCACATTATCATTATTTTCTACAGCTTCATATTCATTTGGTTTGTTGCCGGAGTATGGTCCGAACTCTTTGATTCGGGGTCGGTGCATAACCATTCTTTCTTTAAGTGGGCGAGGCATTTAAAACTCCTTATGAACGTATGTTTATATATATATTGAAATATCTCTATAAAGTCAAGGCTTTGAGTTTGATTAATAATAATCATATGCTTGTAATGCTAAATATTTTTGACACGCAAAAAACTTAATTTAATATAGCATAAGCTTATAATTAAAAATATTTATCAAAAATAATTAAATTTTTTATTTTTTTTATGCAAAAGCTTTTTTGATTTTTATAATATTTGTATTTTATTTTTTTTATATATAAAAAAATGTATTTGAGGTATTCGTTTTTATAATAATAGGAGTTTTTTTAATTTAACCCTGCCAGTAATGCTAAGCAGAAACAATGTCATCTCGACCGAAATCGAGCACATAAGTATTTATGTGCTCGGTGGAGCGGAGAGATTTATGTCATTGTTTGGAACAGACCTCTCGACTCCGCTCGAGGTGACAATTTTCTGTCATCTCTTTTACTTTATGCTATATCGTTTACTCACGGTAGAGATTTTGACCACATCACCTTTTCTTTTATTTATAGGAAAGGAAGCGGTCTCTTTCCATTTTTAAATAGACTAACGCTTTTTTTTAAAATTAATTTATAACATAGTCTTAAATTTTTAAGCTGTTTACATTATAATTAGAAAAGTAAACTAACTTATAAATTTTCAAAGAATGTTTACAAGGGGGCATTATGAATAATATTTACGTTATCGGTACCTGTGACACTAAATATGATGAGTTGAAATTTGTCAAAGATATTGTTGAAAACGGCGGAGTAACTGCTTTGCTTGTTGATGTTGGTATTAAGACACACAACAATAAAGTTGATATTACCAACAAGGAAGTATCTGCCTGCCATCCTTTTGACAAGGATTTTCTTTCCCGCGTAGATGACAGGGGGGAGGCTGTCAGTCTTATGGCAGAATCTCTAGAGGAGTTTTTGAAACAAAGAGAAGATGTGTCAGGCGTTATTGGACTGGGCGGTTCCGGGGGTACGTCAATAGTCACTGCAGGAATGAGAGTACTGGATATAGGGATTCCGAAAGTGATGGTTTCCACCGTAGCTTCAGGCAATGTGGCGCCGTATGTAGGTCCTAACGATATCTGCATGATGTATTCAGTCACGGATGTTGCAGGTCTGAACAGGATATCCAAAAAGGTTTTCAGTAACGCAGCAAATGCTGTAGCTGGAATGGTCAGGTTTAAAAAATATAAGGCTGATTTTGAGAAACCTGCCATTGGGATGACGATGTTCGGTGTAACAACGCCTTGTGTGGATGCTGTGAGGAAACAGCTTGAGAAAGATTACGACTGTCTTGTATTCCATGCTACCGGTACTGGCGGACAGTCCATGGAAAAGCTCCTTGATTCCGGAATGTTATCCGGGATTATTGATATAAGTACTACAGAAATCTGCGATTTACACATGGGGGGTGTAATGAGCGCAGGGGAAGACAGACTTGGAGCTGTTATCAGGACAAAAAAACCTTATGTTGGATCAGTGGGGGCTTTGGATATGGTGAATTTTGGTGCCAAAGAAACTGTACCGGAGAGGTATAAAACAAGAAACCTGTATGAACACAACCCGCAGGTTACACTTATGAGGACAACTCCGGAAGAAAATAAACAAATGGGGGAATGGATTGCTGAAAAGCTGAATAGATGCGAAGGTGAAGTTCGTTTTCTGATACCTGAAAAAGGTGTGTCCATGATTGATGCTCCGGGAATGCCTTTTTATGACCCGGAGGCAGATAAAGCACTTTTTGATGCTATTGAAGAGAATTTTAATCAAACAGATTCAAGGCGTCTGTTAAAGCTGCCATATCATATTATTGATAAAGAATTTGCCGACGAGCTGGTAAAAAATTTTCTCGAAATTATAAATAACTAAAGAAGAATCAAGGAGGGTATTATGAGCAAATTCGATAAAGAAAAAATATTAGATAAGTTTAACAACATGATTGAAAACCGCATTCCCATAATAGGCGGAGGAGCAGGTACAGGAATTTCCGCAAAATGGGAGGAAACAGGCGGAATAGACCTTATTGTTATTTACAATTCAGGCCGATACCGAATGGCCGGCAGGGGTTCTTTGGCCGGTTTGCTGGCTTATGGCAATGCCAATGAAATAGTGCTGGAGATGGCAAAAGAGGTTATTCCCGTTGTAAAAGAAACCCCTGTACTTGCAGGTATTAACGGCACCGACCCCTTTGTAATATGGGATGATTTCTTTGACAAAATAAAAAGACTCGGTTTTTCAGGTGTGCAAAATTTCCCTACAGTTGGTTTAATAGATGGCCAATTCAGGGCAAATCTTGAAGAAACAGGCATGGGTTATGATTTGGAGGTGGAAGCTATTGAAAAAGCAAGTAAAGAAGGTCTTCTCACTACCCCGTATGTTTTTAGTGCTGAAGATGCCAGGAAGATGACAAAAGCAGGAGCGGATATCATTGTGTGCCATATGGGACTTACTACAAAAGGTTCAATAGGAGCCAGGACTTCCAAGACACTTGATGAATCTGTGGATTTAATAGACGAGTGGTCGAAAGCTGCCAGGTCGGTACGAGATGACATTATTGTACTTTGTCACGGCGGGCCCATTGCAATGCCGGAAGACGCTGAATATGTGCTGAAAAGATGTAAAAATGTTCATGGGTTTTACGGTGCAAGCAGCATGGAAAGATTACCCACTGAAGTTGCCATAAAAGAGCAGATGGAAAAATTTAAGAAAATTACTTTTTAGTGGGCTGCTATTTGTGCTATATGTATTATATAAATTTTTGGAAAACAAGGAGGACTTATGCCACGGGTTTATCAAAGCGGCGTTATAAACGCAGAAATCGATAAGGTATGGGATGTAATCAGAGATTTTAATGCTCTGCCTAAGTGGCATCCGGCCATATCAAGCAGTGAACTGGAAAACGGTACAGGATTGGGGTGTATCAGACATTTTTTTCTCAAAGACGGCGGGGAATCAAGGGAAAAACTCCTCGGACTCTCCGACATAAATTACAGCTGCACATACTGCTTGGTTGAGTCACCTATGCCTGTTAAAAATTATGTATCTGATTTTGCTCTCTTTAAGATAACCGATACAAATAAAACATTTATGCATTGGTATGCATATTTTGATGTCAGTGAAGCCGGTATGGAAAAAAATACTGTGGAAGCAATAACAATGGTATATAATTCAGGCATTAAAGGTTTACAGGAAATGTTTGGATAAAATAAACCTGCTTTTCCACTTTAGATAATGTAAGACTTAAGTACACTTGCATATTTAATTTTTTTTGCGGGAGAGATGACAAATATATTGTCTTATTGTAAAATTGTCACCTCGACCGAAGCGGAGAGGTCTGTGTCAAACAAAGATCACTTACCCCATCCTAACCTTCCCCTAACTTAGTGGAAGGAACCGATCTCTCCCCCTGCTTTAGGGGGAGATAAAGAGGGGGTACATTAATTTTGTCACCTCGAGCGGAGTCGAGAGATCTGTGTTAAACAACGATATAGATCTCTCGACTTGGAATGTTTATATGCTGATAATTTCTGCGTATCTGCTTATAACCTGAAGCTTATAAGATTTTTAACCGGTAACTGATAAGCTTGAGATGAATGATCCCGGGAATATTTTATATTCATCAAAATGATTGTAGAATTCTTCCCATGCCTGTTTTTCCTTAAAATACTGTTTATAGTAAGAACTGTTGTCTATATAATCAATTACAGCATTTAATCTTTCTGATAAATTCAGCAGAAAGTTTTTTGCGTCCGTTTCATTTGCCTCTGCCAGAGAATAAGCTTTCAGTAATGCTCTGAAATATATAATGATATAAGGAATTTTGCTTATGAAACAGGCTGTGAAAGGGAACATCTCTTCTTTTACATAATAATACTTATTTAATATTTTATCCACATAATAGCTGAACAGTAAAATTCGTTCATAGTCCCCAACCATTTTCGATGTTTCCGATTTTTCTATCGTCCTTTTGACCAGACTGTGTTTATCGTGCCTCATTACCAGGGAGTCACTGTGATAGTATCGCAGGTATTTTCCATCCACTTTTTTATCTATAACAGATAGGATAAAAGCCTGATCTTCAGCTCTTCCGATAAAACCTGGAGTAAACGGTTTATAGCTGATTAAATCCTCCACCAGGATACCATTGGTACCGCCTGTGACATGATATCTTATTACAGGATTATCTCCTTTTTTGTATCTTGTTCCCATTTCAGCAACTGTCGATATGTACTGAGGTTTCTGCGAGTTGAAAATAAATTTATCGTATGCCATCTCATGCATTTCAGGCTTTTTGACATCAGGGGTAAACAGAGACTTGTCTATATCATAATCATTCACCAGTGAGCCGGCTATCATACCAAGCCTGACTTCTTCACCGTTACTGTCTGTCCCGGAAGCACCCCAAAAGTCATCTTTGAAATTTTCAAAAGCATATTTGCCGGTAAATTTAATCAGCGCTGTTTGGTCAAACACCTGATCCAGATCTATTTTGAATACTCCTTTTATACTTGAATCCACATAATATTTCCAGAAGGCGGCAACGGCCTTTAAAAAGCTGTAATGCCTTCCGTATTTACCCTGAACTCCGATGGTTTCCTTTATATTACTGTAACTTGCGTTATCGCCGGAAAAAATTAGGCTCAGCATTTTGTCCACATCATCTTCTGTAAATGCATATACGTTTATCCGGTCTAATTTGTAATTTTTAAGTATTTCTCTCAGATAATCCTTTGCAATTGTATTCAGAGAATCATGGGTGCAGCTTACAGATAAAACAACGGTGACTTTTTCATCTGTTTCCACCGAAATAGATTCGTTTAGTTTCTTCAAACCGTAAATGATTTCATTCTCTGAGTCCGGAGCATCTATGGGCACAGGATGATCGTACCAGTATTTCTGTTTTTCGTTGAAATCAATTTTTTCCATAAAATCGTCTGGTAGATTATCAGCATCTTCAGGCATGGTTAAAAGGGCATTGGCTGTTATCAGAATTTCTTTATACGGATTTTTTATCTGACTTTCAGATTTTTGCGTAATACGCACTCTTCTTTTTTTGCGGATATCTTTTGCAGTTTTTTCATAATCCAGCAGATTTTCCGGGAAAAATATTTCCTGAACTTGTCTTCTTTTTTCATCTTTATTTACTTTGAAATCATAATGCTTTTTAATAATCTTAAAGTCTGCTGCGGCTTTTTCCTGAAGCTTTCCAAAAAAAGAGTCCACTGTTTCATTATCTTTAAGTTTGTCGGATTTATTGTTCAGGTAATCCTTAATCCTGATCTGTGTTTGATTCATATCATTTTCATCTAAAAATAATTTTCCGATTTCTGCTGAAAATTTTTCAAAAGACATAAAATCCACCTACATTTCTACTTCTTTATTTTTGCCCGATATTATTAAAAATTTCAAGTTCAAACAGCTATTTTCATACCACCCATAGTTGAATGGAAAATGATCTCAGCATAAAACAATTTCCGGATGCTTATACTGTAGGTGAAAGCATAATTTACCTGTCCCCATTTTTCTATTGACGCCTATGTGATCTGTACCGGTATCCATTATTTCAGAAAAATGATTCATGATTTTTAAGGAAAATATCTATTTGTTTTCTGCGTCTGCAGCAAAATTAAATTCAAATTGCAGATGTGGCATGATTAACCCACGAAAAATAAAGGGCGGAATACCTGCCCGCCCTTTTAATACTATTTCAAGACCTTCGAATCACTCCTTAATTCTCACCCTGAACTTGTTTCTGGGTCTCATAACCTAATACGAGATGCTGAGATAAATGGTTGCCTATGGCAAATTTATCTGTCTTTTGACAGAGGTTACAGCATGACGTGCTTGCGTAATTCAAAGGTCTTATCTTACATTTCTGATTTCAGATATACCCAGTCGCTGTCTTTTACAGCCGAGTGACACTGTATACATCCTTTTACTTTACCAACAGCCTGTGCATCACCTTTTGGAGAGTATTTTGCCCAGTACCAGTCGCCCCCATCAGGGTTGAATCCTTTTACCTTGTACATAACAGTAACGGCTGCCAGTTTCTTTGAAGGAGTATAATTTTCCTTCACAATTATTGAGCCGTAAGCAAACTCATCATTACTAACACTTTCTGCAGCTTTCTTGTTAATATAGGATGTCAAGAATGCGCCGTGAGGAGATTGGCCGGGATATAATTCTGTTGTGCCGGGAAACAACTGCCAATCGGTATAATTCTGATCCTGTAAATAGTTCCAGACATTTGCCGGTTCGGTTTTCGGCATATCGGTTTTTGTGCATGACACCACAAAAACTACTGCCATTAAAAAAGTAATTAAAAAAAATGTTTTTCTCATAAATAACCTCCTTATTTTATGTTCCTAAGACATTATATCTCTTCAGTTACATGATTACAAACAAATAGATATTAACACCCTCCCATTTTTTATGAGCTGTAGCAATAAAAGAAGTTTCACTCATATACGAGAAGCATAATTTACCTGATAATCATAAACAAGTTGAGATGAAGCAGGCACCTCCTTCACTTATGCACTTAAAGTGCTATGCTATTGGTAAGGAACCAAACATAAAAGTTAAAGGAGGTACCATATGGCACTATACGGAGGTTTTGACTTGCATTCAAGCAATAATTATTTAGCAATTATTGATGAGA
>JAALLQ010000085.1_pt1 | contig 30664 bp, 27 predicted proteins | sample 7245921 | NCBI WGS metagenome assembly JAALLQ01 (sample SAMN13049200, study PRJNA578106) | oil field metagenome | isolation source: filtered produced water from oil reservoir B7 | place: USA:offshore Texas | collected 2016 | reverse complement strand
CCGCATTGTTGTTCAGCTTCCGGGGGTTTCTGATCCGAAACGCGCCCGCGATGTTATTGGCAAAACTGCCCGGATGACTTTCCATCTGCTTGACCACAATACATCCATTGAAGAGGCCTTGCGCGGACGGGTTCCTCCCGGCTCCAAGTTGATGGAAGGCTTGGAAACTGGGCCAAATGGGGAAAAAACCTATTACGTGGTCCGCAAGAAAATCGAAGTTGCTGGTGAACATCTTGTCGATGCGCAACCGACTTTCAGCGAGGGACGCCCGGTTGTTTCCTTCCGTTTTGATGCTGTTGGTGGGCGGATTTTCGGTAAAGTAACGTCACAAAACATCAATAAAGCCTTGGCTATCGTTCTGGATGATAAGGTGGTCAGCGCACCAAACATTCGTAGCGCAATTCTTCAAGGTTCCGGTGAAATCTCTGGTGGCTTTACTGTGGACGAGGCCAATGATCTTGCCCTGGTTCTGCGGTCCGGTGCATTGCCAACTTCAATCACCTTCCTTGAAGAACGATCTGTTGGTCCAAGCCTTGGCGCAGATTCCATTCAGGCAGGCTTGTTTGCCAGCTTGGTCGGCCTTGCCTTGGTGATTGTTTTCATGATTGTTGCGTATGGCCTATTCGGTTTGTTTGCGACGATTGCACTTTGTGCCAATATGATGTTGGTCATTGGTGGGCTCAGTGCCATTGGTGCCACGTTAACGTTGCCCGGTATTGCCGGTATCGTTCTGACCATTGGCATGGCTGTGGATGCAAACGTATTGATTTTTGAGCGCATTCGAGAGGAAGTTCGCAATGGTCGCACTGTCTTGAACGCGATGGATGCTGGTTTTTCTCGTGCTTTTTCGACCATTTTGGATGCCAACGTAACGACACTTGTTGCAGCACTTTTGTTGTATCAGTTTGGTTCTGGCCCGGTGCGTGGCTTTGCCGTTACCTTGGGCCTTGGTATTCTGACATCCATGTTCTCTGCAATTATGATGACGCGTTTGATTGTGGCCCTGTGGGTCCGTCGGGTGCGCCCATCTGAATCACCGCTTTAAGGCCGGAAGGGAGTATCCGCAATGTATCGTGGTATTAAGTTCCTGCCTGAAGGAACCCATTTTGATTTTGTCGGCAAACGTTTGATTGCCAGCGTTATTTCACTAATGCTTCTGCTTGGCTCGGCTGGCGTGGTCATGACCAAAGGATTGAACTTTGGGATCGATTTCTCCGGCGGTATCCAGATGGAGGTCCGGGCCGATCATCCGGTTAATATGGCTGAACTCCGCGGAAAACTGCAAAAGCTTAATATTGGTGATGTTGGCTTGCAGGAGATTGGGGAGGATCAAAAGGATGTTATGATCCGCCTACCTGCCTTTACTGATGAAGCTGCCCAGAATGCAGCATTGAAGAAAATTCGTGCGACATTGGGTGACAGTTTTGAAGACCGTCGTACTGAAGTCGTCGGTCCGAAAGTCGGCGGCGAGTTGATTGAGGACGGTATCTTGGCTGTGGCTTGTGCCATTGCCGCAATCGCCGGATATATTTGGCTGCGATTTGAATGGCACTTTGCTATGGGTGGCTCGATTGCCCTTATTCATGATGTCATCATAACCATAGGGATTTTTTCCTTAACGGGGATGGAATTCAATCTGACATCGGTTGCAGCCGTGTTGACCATTGCAGGCTATTCTATCAACGACACGGTTGTCGTTTACGACCGTGTCCGAGAGAATATGCGTAAATACAAGAAGATGCCTCTGATTGAGTTGCTGAATCTCAGCATTAACGAGGTCTTGTCACGGACGATTTTGACCAGTGCGACCACCGTTATGTCCGTTTCTGCCATTGCAGTGTTCGGCGGCGATGTGCTGCAAAACTTTGCATTTGCTCTGATTTTGGGGGTTGGTGTTGGTACGTATTCCTCAATCTTTATTGCCCTGCCGCTGCTGGTTTATTTCAAATTACGCAGTGACCACCTTGTGCATGAGGATGAAGAAGAATCAGCCCCTGGCAAAGCAAAGATCTAAGGCCTGCTATTCCTGTAGACCAAAAAACGGTGTGAATTTTCACACCGTTTTTTTATTTGCTCATAGAATTTTAAAGTCTCGCACCTACCTCAATTAAAGAGGAGGTTTCCTCCATGATAAATCAACCAAATGCATCATTACGGCATCTGTGTCGATGCGGTTTGTGTTATTCTTTTTAGAGTTATTTAAAGGGAAATGTTAGGGAATACCATTCATGAGCGAAGAGATGCACTATGGCTTTTCCCGCCTTCGGCAGCGTTTGCTTCAAGGGTTATGTTTTTACCTTATTGCGATTGCCGGTTCTCTTAGTCTGGTAAATGTTTATTTGGGGGATATGAAGGTCGCTGCGGCTGAGGCATTGCTTGCCATTAGTTCTCTTGCTGTTTATTTGCGCCTGAAGAAACAGAATCTGACCTTTGCCCAATCACTGGTAATTCCGGTTTTTTTTGCCTTGGTCATTTTATATGCAACCTGGGTCAAAGGAGCCCCTGAAAGAATATACCTATGGACATTGGTCGTGCCGCCGCTGTTTTATTTTTTGTTCGGAAAGTCCTATGGATTTTATTCAACACTAATTGTCGGTGTTGTGCAGAGTATTATTATTTTTGAACGTAGTAGTCCTGATGCGTTTATGGCATTTCGCCACAATATTAATTTCTGTCTCGCTTATTTCAGCATTTGGGTGGTTTCTCATTTTTATGAGATCAACCGCAAACGATCGGAAGATGCTTTAAAATTATTTGCAGTAAAAGATCCCTTGACCAACCTCCATAATCGTTTTTCCCTGAAGCAGAGTTTTGACCATCTTCAGGCACAAGATAAACCTTTTACGCTTGTTCTAATTGATCTGGATAATTTTAAGGCCATAAATGACAATTATGGACATGAAGCTGGGGATCAGGTGCTGATTTCCTTTGCTGAATTGTTGAAGTCCGAAGTTGGGGATGCCGGAGCTTTTCATATCAGTCGCGAAAGCGTATTTCGAGTTGGGGGCGAAGAATTTGCGTTATTGCTGTTTGCTGATGTCTCGACAGCACAGCAAGTAACGGAGCGTATTCGGGCCAGTGTTGAAGCTTCCAGCATTGATTATGATGGGGATGAAATTCGCTATACCATGAGCGCAGGGCTGCATCAGTGCCAGCCGGGTGAGACCTTGTCAGATGTATTGAAACTTTCCGATATAAAATTGTATCAAGCCAAACAAGCTGGACGAAACACTGTTCATGTTTAGTTTGTGGGGCATGAAAAAGGGGGAGCAAAAAGCTCCCCCCGATTCCGAACAGGCCAGATACTATTTCAAGTTTGCCTCAATAAATGACCAGTTGATCAGGTTATCCAGAACCGTTTGGACAAAGTCCGGTCGGCGGTTCTGATAATCAAGATAGTAAGCATGTTCCCAGACATCGACGGTGAACAGGGCTTTTTGGCCTTTGGTCATCGGCAGATCAGCGTTGCCGGTCTTGGTGATTTTCAGTTCACCTTTGTCTTCAACAAGCCATGCCCAACCGCTGCCGAACTGGCTGATTGCGGCTTGTTTGAATTCTTCCTTAAAGCCATCTAAAGAGCCAAAGGCAGCGTTGATGCGTTCGGCAAGTTCTCCGGTCGGGGCACCGCCACCTGCCGGGCTCATGCTGTTCCAGAAGAACGTGTGGTTCCATGTTTGGGCAGCATTGTTGAACACACCGACTTTATCTGCGTCGCCTGCAACATTCTCAATAATGTCTTCAAGGGATTTAGCCGCAAGTGGGCCACCTTCGGTCAATTTGTTCAAATTGGCGACGTAAGTGGCGTGGTGCTTGCCATGGTGAAACCCCAAGGTATTGGCAGAAATATAGGGTTCAAGAGCTGCAATGTCATAGGGCAGTGCCGGTAATTCAAAAGCCATTTTCGTCTCCTAACATCCAAGGGGGGTATTCCCTCATTCTACAACGTTTTCCATTGATGACTTAAGAAGGCTTTTAAAAATGTTAAGGGGGTACGTGCCAAATTTTTATGAAAATTCAGCATACAAGAGCAATTATCAGGCTCTTCCCTTATCGATAACAGCCTTTGCCGCCATCTGACCCGATAAAATAGCCCCTTCAATGGTCGATGGTAACCCGGTGTTAATCCAGTCCCCGGCAAGGAATAAATTGGGGTGGATTGTGTTCGTGGTCGGGCGCATGTCAAATGCCTTAGGCGTTGCCGCAATTGTCGCGCGTTTCTCAACAATTCTGCGATGTGGCGGGGTCGCCTGAGGCATGGTTGATGGCAGAACGGCTTTTGCCTCTCGCCAGACGTTTTGGGCCAGTTCATCTCCGGACAAGGACATATATTTCCGGGCATTACCAATGGTGATGGAAACGGTTTTACCACGCCAGAACACCCAATCGGATATTCCTCCGACCATACCGCATAGCCCGTGACCAAGTTCTTCTATGACATCAAAATGCACGTTGATGATAGGGGCGGAATCGATGGCTGGGGCAATATCCGGGCATAGTCGATTGCTGACGGCATTTGGTGTAGCCAATATGATTGCGTCATTGGATGTATCAATCGTTCCCTTTTTGAACAGCATTCGGCGTACGATGCCTTCGCCACGGTCTAAGGACAGCAGCGGCATATTGTAATTGAAAACCGTGCCGTGATAGCGCAGGTGCGCAACCGCTGGATTTGCCAGAATTTCTGACCATGGCTGTATTGCCTGCATCGGAGTTCCGCTTTCTGCACCTTTTTCTATGATGGTTTTCAGAACTGCGTAGGCATGCCTTGCTGAAACTGAGGATGGCTCTGTGTTGAAAACGGCTTCTAAAAACGGGACCCACAAACGTTGCCATGCTGTGGTGCTGTCCGGTATGCAGTGACCAACGGTTTTCTTATTTCCGGCGAAGGCCAGCCGTGCAACATCAAGAATCAATTGGGCTCGGGAAATATCAAGGTCTCGCAGCCCTCCACTTAAGGCCCACCACGCGGATTTGCCTTTGGGAGATAGAGCCCAGCGCGTATTGTTTTTTAGATCATAAAATGGCAGGCCGTCCAGCTTCCGAAGCCCATCGTCCGGCGCATTGATAGCCTTCATGAAGTCACGCGTTGCCCGATTTGAAGAAAACAGCAGGTGGCTACCATTATCAATGATTGCCCCTAATCGTTTGTCCGGCAAAGATCGACAGCGCCCTCCCGGATTGGCAGCGGCCTCATAGACGTAAACGCGATAGCCATTGGCAACCAGATGCTGCGCGGCAGAAAGCCCGGCTAACCCTGCGCCCACGATGTGGCATGCCGGGGCATCCATCAATGTGTAAGCGGGTATCACGGGCGTATCTCCTGTTGTGGTGATGGGATTTTAGTCAAAAGCCACAGTTTTTTCCAGATTGGCGGTTTAGCAGGCCTTGTAAGATTTGACCAGCCTTGCGCCTCAATCCTTTGTAGAATGTCCTGATACGCCAGCATCATCAAGCGGGCAGGACGCAGCGCGTCCGCGTTGTGCAGTGTAAGCGCATTCAGGGCATTGTCGAAGTGATGATGTGCAGTATCTGCCAACTTTTGCCGCGCGGCTCCAATATTTGGGTGGTTGATAATCTCATGCGGACAGCGGGTGGAGATACCACACTCATCTAAAACCGATATTGGTAAATAACAACGCCCCAATTGGGCATCCTCTGCCACATCCCGAATAATATTCACGCATTGCAGGGCATGACCAAGGTGCTCTGCAAATTTGCGGGACTGGCTGTCGCATGCGCCCATAATCGGCAATGATAATAGTCCGGCACTGACGGCGACCCTGCGGCAATAAAGCGTAAACGTTTCATCATCGGGGCAGCAAATGGGGCCGAGTACATCCATACGCATGCCATCAATCATGGCATGGCATTCTTCGTAGACAAGGCCATAGCGAGCCGCGACGGCAGCAAGGGCTTCGGTCAGTTTTGATGGCTGAGGATTCGCGGGGCTTCGTTCAAGTTCAGATATGCTTTTATGCCATGCATCCAAACGCGTCAGGCGGTCTTCAACTGTTGCCGTTTCATCGTCGGCGATGTCGTCAACACAGCGGCAAAACGCATAAATTGCGTACATGCCTTGCTGCCGGGCTTTCGGTAAACAGCGCATGCCATGGCGAAAGGAGGAACCGGAGGCATCAACAATCGCACTCACTGTTCTTGCCGTGTCTGGGGGCAATAATGCAGGTTCGGCTTTGCTGAAGACGAACGAGCCAATGGCCTTTGCCACGGCTTTAACTTTTTGGAATTTGGTTGGTGCAATTCTGTCTGCCATGGGATCACCCTTGTGTAGGGCGGTATATAGATCATTGGCAAGGGAGACAATGGCAACAGCCTCTGCACGCAGACGTTTGGACTGTAAAAAATCAGGCAATGTGTTTGCCTTATCCAATAAGGGCTTGGTTAGGCATAGGGTAGAATCAATACATGCCCGGAGTTCAGCCGTTGATATTGGTTTGTTCAGGTCATTAAGCTCGACATGTGGCCCATTGTCCCAGTTCAGGGGGATATAATGGCGGTTACGGAGTGTATGGTCCTCCGCAATGTCCTGAATGTGATTCAGAATTTGCAGGGCGGCACATAATGCGTCGGATGCGTCAATTGCGGCCTTGGACTCTCCGTGCAGGTCCAAAAGGAAACGCCCGACGGGGGCCGCAGAGTGTTGGCAATACGCCAACAGTTCCTGCCAAGTTTCTGTGTCTTGGCCTTCTGAATCTTGCCGGAAAGCAGTTAACAAGTCACTGGCATTTTCAAATTTCAAACCGCGCTGCAGGAATGCTTTTCGCAACCGTTGTGCGGTATGAATTTCGACGAAATCACTGTCAGTAACACGTCCGTGCAGTGCGTCCTCAAGTATATTCAGGGCTGCCAGTTTGTCAGATGTTGATAAATTTGGAGAATCGGCAATATCATCTGAAAAGCGTGCAAATGCGTAGTATGCTTTGACGATGTCTCGGTCACAGGAGCGCAACAGTACTGATGCGACGGGAAAGTTTTCTGCCCGGTTGGTTCCGTTGATGGTATCAGGCCTGATGATTGACTGCATGGGTGAATGACCGGCTTCAGAAGCTCTACAGAGAATGGAATAGACGCCGTACTATAGGGTATCTTTGACTTTCTGAAAGCAAAAGCCACGTCCGAACAAAGGAAAAATCCAGTGGAAAATGCCGAGCACAGCAAATGGCTTATTCAATCCGTTCAGGTAAAGGATCGTGACCGTTATTTGTGCGCGATGTTTTTGCCAAAAGAGAAACGTCAGGCAGCCTTTGCGGTGCTGGATTTTCATGCGGATGCTACGCGAATACGTGAAAACACAACGGAGCCATTGATTGCTGCGATGCGTTTTCAGGCTATGCGTGACTGGATTGAAGGTGCAGGTGACAACGGTACTAGCGGGGGCAACCCTGTTATTGAGATTCTGTCTGCTTTGGACAATTGGTCAGAGCTTAAGCCTTGGCTTCTACAGATTTTGGATGTGCGGCAACAGGATCTTGATCTTTCTCCATTTACTGGGGTTGCGGATGCAGAGGAATGGGTGCGCCGTGTGACCGCACCTTTGGCACAGGCTCTTTTGTGTGTCTGTGCTTCTGGTGCCGTTGCCCATGGGAATGATGTGCCGGAATCCCTGTCATCTGTTTTGGCTGCGCATGGGTTGATTGGGCTTTTGCGCTCTGTCCCATATGCTGCGGAAAACGGTTTCAAGATTTGGCAGATTGATTATTCAGATGAAAATGCTATGCGGCTGTTGGCAAAAGCAACGGCTGACCACGCACATGGTCTGGTGCTGGTTGCGAGGGAAAGACAGACAGATATGCCACGCGCCGCTTTCCCGCTTTTGTTACATGGGGCACTGGCATTACAGCAAGTGAGGGCACTTCATAAATTGGATTATGCAGTCTTTGATGAACGGTTTTGTGGTCCATCAAAACTTGGGGCGGCAATACTAGTCGCCGCCCTAAGAAAGAAAATATAAACAATAGGTTATGATTTTTCTTTAAGCCATTGGTCGAAATGCTCAAGGGCGCGCGCCGCGTAGGCTTGTTTGCGATCCTTGCCTTTGGGACGGCGTGGTTTGCCGCCCGGTTTTTTCGATGGGACCAAAGGCAGTTCAGGGAACAGGCCAAAGGTGATGTTCATAGGTTGATAGGTTTCAGCCTCGGCTCCGCCGGTAATGTGGTTGAGCATGGAGCCCATTGCCGTCGTCACCGGGGGGGGCGTCATAGGACGGTTTGTGACTTCCCACAACGTGAACAACCCTGCCATTAAGCCAACTGCGGCACTTTCCACATATCCCTCACAGCCCGTAATTTGTCCGGCAAAACGAAGGTGCGGACGGGTTTTCAGACGTAGGCTGTCATCGAATACCAGTGGTCCGTTCAGGAATGTATTACGGTGAATACCGCCAAGGCGGGCAAATTCAGCATTTTCCAATCCCGGGATGGACCGGAAAATTCGTTGCTGTTCGCCGTATTTCATTTTGGTTTGGAAACCGACCATGTTGTACATGGTGCCAAGTGCGTTATCCTGACGCAGTTGCACAATGGCATAGGCTTTTACATCCGGATTATGGGGATTGGTGAGCCCGACAGGCTTCATTGGGCCGTACCGCAGGGTTTCTGCCCCCCGGCTTGCCATGACTTCCACCGGCAGGCAACCTTCAAAGTATGGGGTATCCTTTTCCCAATCTTTGAACTCCATGTAGTCTGCGGTGGTTAGGTCATGAATGAACTGTACATATTGCTCTTCTGTCATTGGGCAGTTGATATAATCTTTGCCAGTTCCCTTATCATAACGTGACTGATACCAAGCCTTTGAAAAATCAATGCTATCCGTCATGATGACCGGAGCAATGGCATCAAAGAAAGACAGGGAGTCCGCCCCGCAAGCTTCAAGAATTTTTTCGGAAAGGGCGGGGGAGGTTAGCGGCCCACTGGCAATGATCGCAGGCCCAAGATCAGCCGACGGCAAGTCGGTCACTTCTTCGCGTACGACAGTAACATTGGGATGATTTTCCAATGCGGATTGCACAGCGGCAGAGAATTGCTCACGGTCAACCGCCAATGCGCCCCCGGCTGGGACTTTGCTGGCATCGGCACATTTCAAAATCAGGGAATCGGCCCGGCGCATCTCTTCGTGCAGAACGCCGACGGCACTGGCAGTCGCATCGTCAGAACGCAAAGAGTTGGAACAAACAAGTTCCGCAAATCCGTCCGTACTGTGGCAGGGGGTCGGCTTGACTGGGCGCATTTCGTGCAAAACGACCCGGACGCCACCTTCAGCCAATTGCCATGCGGCCTCACTGCCGGATAATCCTGCGCCGATTACGTGAACGGTTGGTGTTTCTATTGTTTCAGTCATGAAATACGCCTCTTGCAAATTTAAAAACCTGCTTAAGCTGTAATCTTCATACTGTCCAGACTTGCGTGACCGCCGTGGCTCATGTAGTCATCAATGATATTGTTTTTCTGTTGGGGGCACCATGTATACCTTGGATGAAATGTGGATCATTTTCCAGGAGACACCGCAATTCTGGCTGGCAGCCGGGGCCATCGTTTGCGCCTTTGGTTTGGCTTGGTACACGAACTATCGGGACAAATGGCGTGGACGTCTGCTGACCCCAGACAATGTCAAAGGCTATTTGAGTGCGGGGTATGACCCATTGTTTTGGGATTGTCGCCGCCCGTCAGATATCAAAAAACTGCCGCAAACGGCGAAAGGTGCAATGACCATTCCGATGGAACAGGTGAATAACCTGATGCGGGAAAAGAATAAGCACCGCCGATTTGGTGACCTGCGTGATGCGGAGGTTATCATCATTGATGATAAACCCATGCGCTCCGCCATGACCGGACGGATGTTGCAAGGTGCCGGTATGCTGAACGTCGCAGTCTTTGACGGCAAAATGCAGGATTGGGTCAACGCGGGTTTGCCGACAGAGGCTGTTAATCCAGAGACCGAGACAGAACAGAAATAAGCCCGAGGGCTTATTTCTGTTTGGCCTTGGGCCGCATTGCAATTTCCAGATAAGGGGCCGTGTAACCACGGCCTTTTTCTATGATGGCTTCCGGGGTTCCGGTTGCCACGATTTGTCCGCCGCCATCGCCACCTTCAGGGCCGATGTCGATGATCCAATCGGCGGTCTTGATGACCTCCAGATTGTGTTCAATCACCAAAATGGAGTTGCCGGAATCCACCAAGGTGTGCAGCACTTCCAACAGTTTGCGCACGTCTTCAAAATGTAGCCCGGTGGTCGGTTCATCGAGAATGTATAAGGTTCGTCCTGTGGCGCGGCGGGCCAGTTCTTTGGACAGTTTTACCCGCTGAGCTTCACCACCGGATAAGGTCGTCGCCTGTTGCCCAAGGTGAATATAGCCAAGCCCAACCCGTTGCAGCAAAACCAGTTTGTCCCGTATGGCCGGAACCGGGGCAAAGAAATCGACGCCTTCATCCACGGTCATGCTTAGGACATCGGCGATGCTTTTCCCGCGGTAACGAATATCCAGCGTTTCACGGTTATAGCGTTTGCCCTTACACACATCGCATTCCACGTAAACATCGGGTAGGAAGTGCATCTCGATTTTGATCACACCATCGCCTTGGCAGGCTTCACAGCGTCCACCCTTGACGTTAAAGGAAAAGCGACCGGGTTTGTAACCTCTGGCCTTGGCTTCAGGCAGGGCGGCAAACCATTCCCGGATTGGGGTAAAGGCCCCGGTGTATGTGGCAGGGTTTGACCGTGGGGTTCTGCCAATCGGGGATTGATCAATATCAACAATCTTGTCGATGTTTTGTAGCCCGGTGATCGTGTCATGGGGCAGGGGTAAATCACGGGCGCCGTTCAAAGTTCTGGCAATGGCTTTATAAAGGGTTTCCAGAATCAAGGTGGATTTGCCGCCGCCGGATACACCCGTGACACAGGTCATCGTGCCAAGCGGGATATCCACATCAACGTTTTGTAGGTTGTTCCCTGTCGCACCGCGGATGCCGATGGACTTACCGTTGCCTTTCCGTCGTTCCTGTGGAATGGCGACAAAGCGTTCCCCAGTCAGGTATTGCCCGGTTTGGCTTTTGGGGGAGGCCATAATCTCATCCGGTGTTCCTTGGGCGACGATTCTACCGCCAAGGTTTCCGGCTCCCGGTCCCATATCCAGCACGTAATCCGCATTCAAAATCGCGTCTTCATCATGTTCAACCACGATGACCGTATTGCCAAGGTCACGCAGGTGTTTCAGAGTCTCCAGCAGGCGGTCATTATCACGTTGATGTAACCCGATTGACGGTTCATCAAGCACATACAAAACCCCGGTCAGGCCCGAGCCTATCTGGGACGCCAATCGAATGCGTTGGCTTTCCCCGCCAGACAAAGTACCGGATGTTCGCGCCATGCTCAGGTAGCTTAGTCCTACGTTAGACAAAAAATGTAGGCGTTCTTCGATCTCTTTCAGGACGCGCCGGGCGATTTCCCGGTTTTTCTCATTCAGGTGATTGTCCAGATCCTGAAACCAAGCAACGGCATCGCCAATGGACATGCGGGTGACTTCGGCAATGGTTTTGCCTGCAATCTTCACCGCCAGTGCCTCGGGTTTCAGGCGATCACCATGACAGGTCTCGCATGGGGCAGAAGTCTGGAATTTTGATATTTCCTCGCGCGCCCAGGCGGAATCGGTTTCCAGAAAACGGCGTTCCAGATTGGGAATGACACCTTCGAATGGCTTGTTGCTTTCATAGCGGCGACGCCCATCAGCTACAACCATGTGAATCGGGGTGTTACCGGTGCCGAACAAAACGGCATCCTGTACCTTTTGCGGTAAATCCTGAAACGGTGTGTGAATATCGACTTCAAAGTGGCTGCAAATGGCCTTTAATGCCTGTGCTGCATATTGTGAAGAAGTCCCCATCCATGGTGCAATTGCCCCGTCATGCAATGACAGGGCAGGGTCGGGGATTACCAATTGCGGGTCAACGGTCATCCGAACGCCAAGCCCATCACAATCCGGGCACGCCCCAAATGGGTTGTTAAAGGAAAACAGGCGCGGTTCAATTTCATCAATGGTAAAGCCGGATACCGGGCAGGCAAAACGGGCGGAATAGGTGTGACGCTCCCCAGTTTTGGCATCTTCGGCATAGGCCAAGCCGTCGGACAGTTCTAAGATGGTTTCCAATGACCCCGCCAACCGACTTTCGATGCCATCTTTCACGACAACTCGGTCAACGACTACCTCAATATCGTGCTTCAGTTTTTTATCCAAGGCTGGAGCATCTTCGATGGCGTAATGTTCCCCATCGATTTTCAGGCGTTGATAGCCTCTGGACTGTAATTCTTTGATTTCCTTTTTGTATTCCCCTTTGCGGCCACGAACAATCGGTGCCAATAGGTACAGGCGGGTGCCTTCCCCCAAGGCCATAATCCGGTCCACCATTTGGGAAACGGTTTGGCTTTCAATAGGAAGGCCGGTTGCCGGAGAATACGGCACACCGATGCGTGCCCACAACAGACGCATATAGTCATAGATTTCTGTAACGGTTCCCACCGTAGATCGTGGGTTTTTTGATGTGGTTTTTTGTTCAATGGAAATGGCAGGGGATAGTCCCTCGATGCTGTCCACATCCGGTTTTTGCATCATTTCCAGAAATTGCCGGGCATAGGCCGACAGACTTTCCACATACCGACGTTGGCCTTCAGCGTAAATCGTATCAAATGCCAGCGATGACTTGCCGGAACCAGACAGCCCCGTAATCACTACCAACTGGTTTTTGGGGATATCCACATTAACGCCTGTCAAATTATGCTCGCGCGCGCCGCGGACAGACAGAACAGAAGATTCCGGTTTGAAAGGCATGTTTTGTGTCATGGTTACGTCTTTTTGGAATGTGAGACTTGGTCTTGGTTTGGTTCGTGTAAGGATATGCTAAAAACTTTGGCAAACGTGGAATTGATAATGGTCGTTTCCAGAGTGCGAACTTTTTGTATTCATTAGATGGTGTAAGCGCAAGAATTCACAACGTCCTGCCATTGAACTCTTTTCTTCGTTGCGTATCGTGCTACGTTTGAGCAGAAAAAATAAGGCAAAGGATTTTTCAACCTGACCTGTTTGGGCGTGAAAAACACCATTTGCATAATCAAGAAACCTGACAGCTTCGGCTGTCGCATAAAACAGAGGCTTCTTAACGTTGGCGTATTTTTTACAACAGTTGATCAATGGTCTGACTCTTGGTGCGGTGTATGGACTGATCGCCATTGGTTACACCATGGTTTACGGTATCATCGGCATGATTAATTTCGCCCATGGCGAGATTTATATGATTGGCGCTTTTGTTTCGGTAATCACGTTTCTCATTTTGGACTCGTTTGGGATGGCATACATTCCGATGATTCTTTTGTTGATGCTGATTGTGTCCATGTTGTTCACATCTGCATATGGCTGGACCGTTGAACGAATTGCTTATCGTCCATTGCGCAGTGCTCCACGTCTTGCTGCCCTGATTTCTGCGATTGGTATGTCCATTGCCTTGCAGAATTACGTGCAGTTAACACAAGGTGCAAGGGTTAAGGCATTGGCACCGATCATCAGCGGTGGCATCACGATTATGGAACAGGATGGGTTTACTGTTCGCGTTTCGTTCCTTCAGATATTCATCTTTATTCTAACTTTGGTTTTGATGCTAGGGTTTTCTTATTTGATTGAAAAAACATCCCTTGGTCGTCAACAACGAGCCTGTGAACAGGACCGTACCATGGCGGCACTGGTCGGGGTGAACGTGGATCGTACGATTAGCCTGACTTTTGTCATGGGGGCTGCCATGGCAGCCGTCGCCGGAATGATTGTGACCCTGTATTACGGTGTCGTTGACTTCTACATTGGCTTTATCGCCGGGGTTAAGGCGTTTACCGCAGCGGTTCTTGGCGGTATTGGCTCACTGCCCGGAGCCATGCTGGGCGGGTTGTTAATCGGCCTGATTGAGGCCTTTTGGTCGGCTTATTTTTCGATTGAATATAAGGATGTGGCAGCCTTTTCGATTTTGGTTCTGGTTTTGATCTTTCGTCCAACCGGCCTGTTAGGTAAGCCGGAAGTCGAGAAGGTGTAAGTCATGACCATGTCTCAATCTTCTCAGGCGGGGCAGGCACAACAGTCTGTCATCCGCATTGTTGCCAAAGAGGCTTTGATAACTGCGGTTATTGCGCTTGTTCTGGCAGTTCCATTCATTGGTATTCGTACGCAGAACATCGGTGTCAGCCTTGGATATGTCACGCGTTGGGCTGATATGTTCATGATCGTCGGAGCCGTAGCCTTGGGGCGTGTTGCCTTTACACTATGGTATTTACGACGAGCAAATCGGCGCGCTGTATCTTCTGAAGCTCCCTTAACCAAAGCCAAGGCTAATGTAATGGGGTGGGCGCGCCGCAATATGCTGCTGATCTCGTTGGTAGCCTTAGGGTTTGCCGTCGCTTTACCCTTTATGCCGTTTGCCAATCGTTATGTGGTGGATGTTGCCACGACCCTGCTGATTTACATCATGCTGGGGTGGGGGTTGAATATCGTTGTTGGATTGGCAGGGCTTTTGGATCTTGGCTATGTGGCCTTTTATGCGGTTGGAGCCTATTCCTACGCCCTGATTGCCACAGAGGTCGGTTGGTCGTTCTGGGTGTGCCTGCCGCTTGCCGGGGTATTTGCTGCGTTTTTTGGGATTATTTTGGGTTTCCCTGTCCTACGATTGCGCGGGGATTATCTGGCGATTGTGACGTTGGGATTTGGTGAGATCATCCGTATCGTCCTGATGAATTGGGTTGATTTCACAAAAGGACCAGATGGCATCGCTGGAATTCCCCGCCCGACTTTCTTCGGTGCAGAGTTTACCCGCAGAGCACCGGAAGGTGGCACAACCTTTGCCGAGATGATGGGCGTGGATTATTCTTCTATGCACCGGATGATATTCCTCTACTTCCTGATCTTGATTTTGGCAATTATCACCAACCTGTTCACATTGCGCATGCGAAAGTTGCCAACCGGGCGCGCATGGGAAGCCTTGCGTGAAGATGAAATCGCCTGTCGGTCGCTTGGCATCAACCCAACGAACGTTAAGCTGTCCGCATTTGCGTTGGGGGCAATGTTTGCAGGTATTGCCGGGGCATTCTTTGCCACGCGACAAGGGTTCATTAGCCCTGAAAGTTTCACCTTTATTGAATCGGCAATCATTCTTGCGATTGTCGTGCTTGGCGGCATGGGCTCACAGCTTGGCGTGGTCATTGCGGCCTTTGCCTTGGTTGTCTTACCGGAGTGGTTCAGGGAATTTGAGCAATATCGGATGTTCCTGTTCGGGGCAGCCATGGTGCTGATTATGGTGCTGAAACCAAATGGCATGATGGGAACCCGCGAGCCAACCTTACGTCTGCATCCAAGGGATGAAACGGCACAAGGGGGAGGCACACAATGAGTTCTCATGGTGATATCCAAAGTCAGTTGTTGACCGTTGAGCACATGACAATGCAGTTCGGAGGTCTGACGGCGGTTGATGATTTGTCTTTTGTCGCTCGCAAAGGGGAAATAACCTCCATCATCGGTCCAAATGGGGCCGGGAAAACCACCTTGTTCAATTGCATCACCGGGTTCTACAAGCCAACCGTTGGGCGGTTACGGCTAAGCCATCCCAGTGGACAGGAATTCTATCTGGAAAGGATGGAAGGTTTCAGGATTGCGCAAAAGGCCGATGTTGGGCGTACGTTCCAGAATATCCGCTTGTTTGAAAATATGACGGTTCTGGAGAACCTTCTCGTTGCCCAGCACAATCGTTTGATGCGGGCATCTGCATTTGCACTGGCGGGCTTGCTGAACCTTGGTCGCTATAAAAAGGCCGAGGCCGAGGCAATTGAAAAGGCCAAATTCTGGATGGATCGGGTTGGCTTGACCCCTCGTGCTGATTGGGAGGCAGGCAACCTTCCTTATGGCGATCAACGTCGTTTGGAAATTGCTCGGGCCATGTGCATTGAACCGTGTCTGTTGTGCCTGGATGAGCCTGCCGCGGGGTTGAATCCCAAAGAATCTTTGGAATTGAATGAATTGCTGATGATGATCCGGGACCAACAGGGCATTGGCATTTTGCTGATTGAACATGACATGAGTGTGGTCATGGGGATTTCCGATCACATTGTGGTCTTGGACCATGGGCGTAAAATTTCCGATGGTGATCCGGCGTTTGTAAGGTCTGATCCGGCGGTGATACGAGCCTACCTTGGTGAAGAAGATGACGATGCGATGGGTGAGGGGCTTGCATGATGCTGAAAGTAGAAGGCGTTCACAGTTATTACGGACGGATCGAGGCCCTGAAAGGGGTTGATCTGTCCATCAATCAGGGGGAAATCGTTACTCTGATTGGTGCCAACGGGGCAGGCAAGTCCACCATGTTGATGTCTATCTTTGGCAAACCAATGCCTCAAAAGGGGCGTATCCTGTTTGAAGGACAGGATATGTCACAGGTTCCCGCACATGAAATCGTGCGCATGGGGATTGCCCAGTCCCCGGAAGGTCGGCGCATCTTTCCCCGTATGACGGTATTTGAAAATCTGCAAATGGGTGCATTGCCAACGGATGGTACGACCTTTGATCAGGATTTGCGCCATGTTTACGATTTGTTCCCAAGGTTGAAGGAACGGCGAGACCAGCGAGGCGGAACTCTATCCGGTGGAGAACAGCAAATGCTGGCAATCGGGCGGGCATTGATGAGCAAGCCGCGCTTGTTGTTATTGGATGAGCCATCTCTGGGGCTTGCACCACTGGTGGTGCGTCAGATTTTTGACATCATCAAAAAAATCAATGAAGAGGGAGTTACGGTTTTTTTGGTTGAGCAAAATGCGTTTCACGCCCTGAAGTTGGCGCATCGCGGATACGTTATGGTGAACGGTCAAATTACCATGAGTGGATCGGGGCCGGAATTATTGGCAAACCCGGAAGTTCGTGCCGCATATTTGGAGGGAGGTCACTGATGAGTGCTTTGATCGGGGCCCCCTTGCCTGTGGTATTGATCTTTACCGGGTTGATTATGGGGTGGATTGCGTTCATGACCGGACGTGCGTTGGCTAGAACATGGAGGCCAATGTGGCAGGTTTTCCCATACTGTGCTTTGCTTGGCCTTGCGGATCGTTTTTTTGTCTATGCATTGTTTGATGGGGAATTGCTGGCAGGATTTGGATTGCTGCTGACAACCGCATATTTGTGTGTTGTCGGGCTTGCTTCTTATCGGGAAAAGCTGGCATTTAAAATGGTCTCTCAATATCCATGGCTATATGAACGATCCGGGCCGTTTGGTTGGCGGGAACGGGAGCAGTCAAAAATTAAGGCATAGCCCCCCCAAAAAAACAGAGGGCCAATGCCAATAAAGATTTGTGGGAAGGCGGTATGCCTTCCCGACTATAAAATTATGGCGGAGCATCAAATTTTTTTGATGAAATAGCTCTTGAGGCCGTCTTAGCTAAGTATTCAGCTTAAGTTTGGGGTGGGTCATGCGCGATGGAAAACTTCGGTACTTTGCATAAGCGAGCAGGCTTATCGGGCGAGAGGCCTGACGCTTAATTCCCATCACGGAATGTACAATCTTGCTGGGCAGCATTATATGTATGGTCGCAATCTGGAGATACGACGCTCTGGATGTTTTGGATATCCGTCATGTCCGAACCAACCACTTGAAATGGTTCGTCGACCAGTAGAACCATTCTATTCTATGAGATGTGGTTGTTTCGCCAAGATTCGAGGGACTAGCCATGTTCACAGGTATAATTCAGTCTGTTGCTGCTATTTCATCTATCAAGGACTGCAACGGTATCAGAACGTTTGAGATTGAATTCGAATCTGGTTTCTGTGAGGGCCTAGAGGTTGGTGCAAGTGTTGCCGTCGACGGCGTTTGCCTGACCGTTACTGAGATTTTGACTCCGACAAGAGTCAGGTTTGACGTGATGTTGAAGAGCCTAGAAATCACGACCCTCTGTGAATATGAACGGGGCCAAGCCATTAATGTTGAACGAGCCGCTAAGGATGGTGCGGAAATTGGTGGTCATCCACTATCTGGGCATGTTGATTTTAAAACGCCCATTTTCGATGTTCAAAAAATAGAAGACAACTGTCGCATACGTATCTCTGTCCCCCAAGACCGGATAAAGTACATATTTCCGAAGGGTTATATTGCTTTGAATGGCGCGAGCTTGACTGTTTCCGACGTGAACAAAAATGAAGGCTGGTTTGATGTTTGGTTAATTCCAGAAACACGCAGAATGACGACGTTCGAGCAAAAAAGGGTTGGATCAAATATAAATGTCGAAATCGAACGTGGAACTCAGGTTGTCGTTGATACTGTTCGTGATGCTATATCTGAAAAAATGGGGAATTTGATGCCTCTGTTTGATAAGTTCTTAGCTGAATACGATTCAGATACTGATTCTATTGGTCAATCTGCACAAAAGATGCTTTCTAGCTCTATGAAATGTAAGAAATAAATGCCCTGTTTCTCTGCCTTTACGCCTAACTGTGAATAATTAAGGGGGCAACTCGATGAGCCGAAATTTATATTCGGCCTGATAGCCGCCGCTTGCTCGGATTATTTTGAGAAGAGGTTTTTTTTGATCTTTCTGCCTCTTTCCCTGATAGCCGGAATAGATTAGTGTGCGAGGTCGAAACAGAAATGGTTCACGTTTTTTCTTGAGAGGTAAGTCATGGCCGGATCGGTCAATAAAGTTATTCTCGTTGGCAATCTGGGCCGCGACCCTGAAATCCGTAACATGCAAAATGGCGGTAAAATCGTGAACCTGAGCGTGGCAACTTCTGAAAGTTGGAATGATCGCCAGTCCGGTCAGCGTCAGGAGCGGACGGAATGGCACCGCGTTGTTATCTTTAATGATCATTTGGCAACCGTGGCAGAAAAATATCTGCGCAAGGGGTCGAAAGTCTATGTTGAAGGGGCTTTGCAAACCCGTAAATGGACGGACCAAAGCGGTCAAGATCGCTACACCACGGAAATTGTGCTCAGCCGTTTCAAAGGCGAGTTGACCATGCTTGATGGTGGTCGTGGTCAAGGCGATCAAATGGGTGGCGGCGATTCCTACGGTGGCGGTGGAGACTCTTATGGCTCTGCGCCGCGTCAGCAGCCACAGAATAATGGTGGGTGGGATGCTCCGTCTTCATCTGCCTTGGATGATGACATCCCGTTCTGATGTCGTGCGTTATGGTTTAAATAAAAAAACGGCGGATACCCGCCGTTTTTTTATGAAGGGAAGGTGGTTATTTCATCGGGGAACCGATGTCCAATAACGGAGCTGCGTCAATATCTTCGGCCTTCATCATTTTTGCGATCCGCTGGAGTGTGGATAGGATCAGGTTCTGTTCCCAGCTTTCCAGTCGCTCAAACCGTTCAACAAACTCATCCATCAATAGATTGGGTGCGGTATCCAGAGCCCTTAGTCCTTCCTCCGTCAGTTCCACGTGGACGGCCCGTTTGTCGGTCTGAGAACGGACCCGACAGACCAGTTCTTTTTGCTCCAGTCGGTTCAAAATTGTTGTTACCGTCGCCTGACTGAGGGATATCTCATCAGAAATTTTGCGGATGGTGACCTTTTGCAGCCTGTTGGCGGCTTGCAACACCAGAATTTGCGGTGTGGTCAGCCCGACTTCACGGATCAACTTTTTTGAGTGCAAATCTGCGGCCCGAATGATCTGGCGCAGGGAAATCAAAACGTCTTGGGAATTATTGGACACTTCATTGGGTTCCTTGCATGTAACTTATCGCCACATACAGGATTTTAATCCTGTTGTCATTTAACTTGGGTTCTAACGTTTAAATTCAATTAGCTTTGGGGCTGAATCATAGATAGAACAACTTCTTCAGTTGCTATCATGCCTCGTGAATTAAGAATTGCAAGGTTAGTAAGTGTCTTGTCGATGTCGTCGCCAAGAATTCCATTTCCTTCAGGGACGAAGGCTCCCTGCATAGCCATTCTTGCCATATCGACGGCTGCACCAACTACAGCAGAGACTTTGAATGCGCAGGACGTTTTTGCTCCATCGCACAGCATACCAGCGAATGTTGCGATGACTGAATTCATGGCATTTTCCATGATTTTACTTTTGCCACCAAGCAAGTAAACGGTCGCAGCAGCCAGTCCGGTGGCTGGGGCAATGGCGCAACCGCAAAAGGCAGTCAGTTTTCCCGTGTGGGCTTTGATGGCAATGGTGACGATAGATGAAATTGCCAGCGCCCTTAATGTCATATCGGGACTTGAGCCCAAAGATTGTGCAACACCAAGTACCCCCAGAAAGTTTGCCAAACCGTGATTCCCGCTGCCGCATAACGCGACGACAGGCGCTGTATTTCCGGTCATGCGTGCTTCGCTGGCGCTTCCTGCAAGAGCTTGTGCGGCTTTGGCTGCACAGTTGGGGGAACTCTCTGCGATCGCATGCAAAGCTCGCGCAATTTTTTGATGCTCAGGAATGCGGTGAGGCGGGCAGACGTCAGAATTTATGTTGGCTGCATCACGCAAAAACTCAAGCTTGGATAGCGGAATTCTAAGTGTACAAGATAGCAGGTCACGAATTGGGATGTTTTGAATGCAATGACTGGCGTGAATGCTTTGAGGAATTGGTTGGGAATAAATCTGAACACTATTTTGTGTGATGTTCGTAAAATAATCATGGCTGCCAAGGATGGTTGCGGAAGCCTTTGTTGAGCCGGACTGTGCATCACAATGCAGATAAATAGCATGCGGAGATGGAGCAAAACGGACGTCTATATTGATGTTGTTCATGAATTGCTTGGCGTTAGCAATTTCGTGTGAAGAAACGCTATCAAGCAGATTCAGTCCCTGACTAGATTTTGCTAATACACTTCCCAGGCTGACTGCAGATTTAAAGCCGGGTACAGGCATCCCCGGTACGCCAGCGAAGGCCCCATTCTTGTAAATATTTGGCGAAACACTTAGCCGGAGTGCCGTCGGAGGAAGGCCAAGGGTTTCGGCTGCTTTGGCGGCGACAAGGGCTGCAGCGGCGATCTCAGTGCATCCAGTAGCTTTTTGGATTTCTTGGCGGAGGCTGGAGCAAATAAGGCTCTGAAGGTGTGGAGTATGTTTCATAAAACGCCTGATTTATGGGTAAACCATGTGGTTTTTGTCTGTCCCAAAGATTACAGGCATTGCTGTGTGGTGTGTTTTTAAAATATTCTATCTTTTTTAGCTTTTGTGCAATAATTATCTATTAATTACACCAAAATTAGTATAATATACTCAATACAGAGAAAAACATAAAACAGGGAGATTGGGTCTGTATGGACGCTATCGACAAGAAAATTTTGGCCTTACTACAAGAAGACGCAACCCTTCCGGTGGCGGAAATAGGTGCGCGGGTAGGCCTGTCGTCCACACCATGCTGGAGGCGTATTCAAAAACTCGAAGCTGACGGGGTCATCCGGCAAAGGGTTGCCTTGCTGGATCCAGATAAAATGAATGTCGGTGTTACCGTGTTCATTGCCGTCAAAACGAATAAGCACTCCTCGACTTGGCTGGAGCAATTCAAAAACGCCGTAGCCGATATACCAGAGATCGTAGCCTTGTACCGCATGAGTGGGGAAATCGACTATCTTCTTTCTTTGGTGGTGCCGGATATTAGGGCATATGACGCAGTTTACAAAACACTAATTGAACGGGTGGAAATTGCAGACGTGACATCAATGTTTGCAATGGAAACGATCAAGCACACGACAGTGCTGCCTGTACACTACGCAAAGTAAGTCGGAATTCGGCGGTCGATTCGTCGTAAAAAAAGTCGATATGCACACCTTGTCCTTATTGCGATTGGGTGTGCATGTTTTTTTATCCATATTTTCGCTTTAATTTCAGACAATTGCGCGCTAACCGCCAAAAAGTACCGAGAAAAGACCAGATGTACGGGAGTCGTTGAGTCCCTGCTGTTGCGGTGGTAAACTGCGCGACCGCCCAAATGTGGGTGTACTGGTTTTCTTGAGAGTGCTTGTGCTTTGACAAATACGCCAACCACTGCTGCCGGAGCAGATATCCTTCCGGTGACAATCGAAGAGGAAATGAAACGCTCCTACCTCGATTACGCCATGAGTGTAATCGTGTCGCGTGCGATTCCGGATGTTCGAGACGGGCTGAAGCCTGTGCACCGCCGCATCATGTATTCCATGAAAGAAAGCGGCTACGACCACTCCAAACCTTTCCGTAAGTCTGCAAGGATCGTCGGTGACGTCATGGGTCGCTATCACCCGCATGGTGACAGCGCGATTTACGACGCCATGGTGCGTATGGCGCAGGACTTTTCCATGCGTTTGCCTTTGGTCAGCGGGCAGGGGAACTTTGGTTCCATGGACGGCGACCCGCCGGCTGCCATGCGTTATACCGAGGCACGACTTGCCAAAAGTTCCCAATGTCTTTTGGATGATATTGACAAGGATACTGTCAATTTTCAGGCCAACTATGATGAAACAACGTTCGAACCAACGGTGCTTCCGGCGCGTTTCCCTAACCTTTTGGTGAATGGGGCTGGGGGTATTGCGGTTGGTATGGCGACCAATATTCCGCCGCACAACCTTGGTGAAGTTGTTGATGCCTGCTGCGCCTATATCGAAAACCCGGACATTACATTGCCGGAATTGATGGAAATGGTGCCGGGGCCGGATTTCCCGACCGGGGGCCTGATTGTCGGTCGGGCTGGGTCACGGTCCGCATACGAAACCGGGCGCGGCTCGGTGATTCTTCGGGCAAAATGTGAGATCGAAGAAATCCGCAAAGACCGTATGGCAATCGTGGTTCACGAGGTTCCGTATCAGGTCAACAAGGCCTCGATGATTGAAAAAATTGCGGAACTGGTCCGTGATAAAAAACTTGAAGGTATTGCAGGGCTTCGTGATGAATCAGACCGCCGTGGCGTTCGGGTTGTAATCGAACTGAAGCGTGATGCGCAGCCGGAAGTGGTCTTGAACCAGTTATACCGCTATACGCCTTTGCAAACATCCTTTGGTGTCAATATGTTGGCACTGAATGATGGTCGGCCGGAATTGCTGGCACTGAAAGATGTGATCCGTGCGTTTATCCGGTTCCGCGAAGATGTGGTTCGTCGTCGTACGGAATTTGAACTGTCTAAAGCCCGTGACCGGGCGCACGTTTTGGTCGGTTTGGCGATTGCCGTTGCCAACCTTGATGATGTTATCAACATGATCCGGTCTGCACCGGATCCGGTTTCCGCCCGTGAATCCCTGATGGCGCAGGCATGGCCTGCCCATGATGTGGCGCCATTGATTGAATTGATTGATGAGCCGGGACGGTCTGTGGTGGATGGCTGTTATACGCTGTCAGAGGCTCAGGCCAAGGCGATTTTGGATCTGCGTCTGCACCGTTTGACCGGACTGGAGCGCGATAAGGTTCATGATGAATTGCGGGAAATCGGCGTCAAGATTGAGGATTTCCTTGAAACCTTGCGCTCCCGCGAAAAGCTTTACGGCATCATTCAAGACGAATTGGTTGAGGTCAAAGCCCTGTATGCGACCCCACGCCGCACACACTTCGAAGAAAACGAATTCGAACACGATGTCGAAGACCTGATCCCGCGTGAGGACATGGTCGTGACCTACAGTTCGAAAGGTTACGTCAAGCGTGTGCCACTTTCGACCTATCGTGCACAAAAGCGCGGCGGCAAAGGGCGTGCGGGGATGGCTACTCGGGACGAGGATTATGTCCAACGGGTCTATACGGCCAGCACGCATACCCCGGTTCTGTTCTTCTCCTCCACCGGGATGGTATACAAGCTTAAGGTTTATAAACTGCCGCTTGGAAATCCGCAGTCCCGTGGCAAGCCGGTTGTGAATCTGCTTCCCTTGAAGGAAGGGGAAACCATTTCAGCAATCGTGCGTCTGCCGGAAGACGAAACCGTTTGGGAAAGCATGTTCATTTCCTTTGCCACGGCAAACGGCAATGTCCGGCGCAACCGCTTGTCTGATTTCGGCAATGTCATGTCCAACGGCAAAATTGCCATGAAGTTGGACGGTGACGACGAACTGATTTCTGTCCGTATTTGTGAGTCCGACGACGATATCGTCCTGTCGACCCGTAAGGGCAAATGCATCAGGTTCTCTATTGATGATGTTCGTGTGTTCACTGGGCGTACGTCCACGGGCGTGCGTGGTATCAGGCTGGCATCAGAAGACCGTGTTATCGGCCTGACTGTTCTGAAGCATACGAATTATGATTCTGAAACCCGCGATTCTTATCTGAAACGGAATCGTGCGGAAGAGCATCTTGCTTCGTTGCCAGAAGGGGAAGCCGTACCGGAAGATATCGCAGCCAACCTGAAACGTCTGGATGATGCGACCTTTGCTGAGATGAAGGAAAGCGAGCAGTTTATGCTCGTAACTACTGAAAACGGCTATGGTAAGCGGACATCATCCTATGAATACCGCGTCACTGGGCGTGGTGGTCAGGGCATCATGAATATTGATGCAACAGAGCGTAACGGCGATGTTATAGGCTCATTCCCTGTAACCGATGCCGATCAAGTCCTGTTGGTTAGTGATGCAGGACAGTTGATTCGCATGCCTGTGCGTGATATCCGCGTAGCTGCGCGGAAGACACAGGGTGTGACGTTGTTCCGTATGGGGGACGACGAACGTGTGGTATCTGCCACCCGTCTTGATGATGCCGATTTGGATGAGGGTGACGGCATTGACGATGTGGATGTAGATACTGATGAAACTGTGATCTCCACGCAGGAAGGGGAGCAAGCTTCGGCTGACGCTCCTGACGGCGAATAAAAAATTCAAAGGGCTGGCGCAATTGCGCCAGCACCTTTGCCAAAAAGGAGGGCGCAGCCCATGTCCAGTGAAACCGGGGTTTATCCCGGCACTTTCGACCCGATTACTAATGGTCATCTGGATATTATCAAACGTTCACTGCGTTTGGTTGACCACCTGATCGTTGCAGTTGCCGTAAGTGCCGGCAAAAGTCCCATGTTTGACCTTGATGAACGCGTGGCGATGGTCCAGCGTGAGGTCGATAACCTTGATCTGCCGCCCGGTAAAACAATTGTTGCCCGGCCATTTTCGAATTTGCTGATGGATTTCGCAGTGGATTGCGGAGCCAAATTCCTGATCCGTGGACTGCGTGCGATTTCGGATTTCGAATATGAATTCCAAATGTGCGGCATTAACTTGCGCCTGAATCCCAATGTGGAAACCGTGTTCTTGATGGCATCAGAACGCAACCAGTTTATTTCTTCCCGTTTTGTGAAGGAAGTCGGTCGCCTTGGTGGTGATGTTACTGAATTCGTGCCACCACAAATTAAAGTCGATCTTCTTAATCGGTTTTCTGAAGAATCCTAGTTAAGGATCTGTTTTATGTCGATTTTTTCTAAGGCTGTGAAAGCTATTCAAGCCAGCGTCCTTGCGTTGGTTCTTGTCTTTGGGTGTTTGGTGGGGGGGGATTCCGCCGCCAAAGCTGCCGAGCTTGATTTGGAAAATACACTGTATCTTGAGCTGCCGTTTGGCCGTGTGGTGGTTGCCATGCGTCCAGATTTGGCGCCGAAACATGTGGCCCGGATCAAAGAACTGGCACGTAAAGGATTTTACGATGGCTTGAAATTCCATCGTGTGATCGAAGGCTTCATGGCGCAAACCGGCGATCCGCAAGGCACCGGAGCCGGTGGTTCGGGGGAGAATATTTCCGCGGAATTCAGTCGTGAGCATCATGTCCGTGGCACCGTATCCATGGCGCGGGCCAGCGACCCTGACAGTGCCGATAGCCAATTCTTTATCTGTCTGGCTGAGGCTCCGCACCTTGACGGTAAGTATACAATCTGGGGTCAAGTCGTCAGCGGCATGGAATATGTCGATCAAATCAAAAAAGGAATTTCGGCCTTGAACGGTTCCGTGCCGTTCCCGACGACCATGGTGTCGTTGAAAGTTGCGGCTGATGTTGAACGTTTGAAGAGCCTGCAATAAGGCACGCAAAAGCTTGTTAAAGGAGGGCATCATGTCCGATACCCAAAATACGCCAAAGGCAGAAGGCCTGGATCTTGAGAATAGCTTGTACATGGAATTGCCGTTTGGTCGTGTGGTCATTGCCCTGCGCCCGGATTTGGCACCGAAACACGTAGACCGGATCAAAGAACTGGTTCGTGACGGGTTCTATGATGGCTTGGTGTTCCACCGCGTGATCGAAGGTTTCATGGCACAAACCGGTTGCCCTGAAGGTCGTGGTACAGGCGGTTCTGGCAAGAAGTTGAAAGCCGAGTTCTCTGATGTGGCGCACGTTCGTGGTACCGTTTCCATGGCGCGGGCTCAGCATCCTGATAGCGGCGATAGCCAATTCTTCATCTGCCTTGATGAATCCTCTTGGCTGGATGGGCAGTACACAATTTGGGGTGAAGTGGTTGAAGGTATGGACCACGTTGACCAAATCAAAAAAGGATCCCGTTTGTTTAATGGCACGGTCAAGGAACCGACGGAAATGATCTCGGTGAAGGTTGCCGCAGATGCCGAGGCTTTGGCCTAATCATTCGTACGGAATAGAAATCTGTCGCGTATGTATTTTTAGGGTTGACCGAACGGCAGTCGGGGACTATGTTCCGGCCTCCACCGAAGTGGAGACCCTTACGGGCGCTTAGCTCAGTTGGTAGAGCAGCTGACTTTTAATCAGCGGGTCAGAGGTTCGAATCCTCTAGCGCTCACCATTAAACCCCTGTTGGCATTTGCCGCAGGGGTTTTGTGTTTTTATGTGTTTGCTAACGTTCAGGCATAAAAAAGACCGCGATGCGGCCTTTTTTGCAGGGCGTTTACACTATTCGTCGCCGTGTTTCTTTTTAATGAACAGCCCTACTGCGGCAATTGCAGCACACCCGGTCCACCACAGCATTGCATTAAACAAGTTGTCGCTGGTGATGGGCAGGCCGGTCATTTCCAGCCAGCTTTCAAACATTTGGAAGGCGAGACCAAAAACGCCTACATAAAACAAAATACGGCCAAGGATCAGCATTGATGTTCGTCTCCATTTTGAACTGCACGCATACTAGCGAGGCTTTCGCGGTTTGCAATGAAGTTTTACTGATGTCGCCGTATATATCTTAGACCATGGTGAATGGTTTGATAGGTTTGCCGCCGAGTAAACCTTGATAACGCCGCAATGGGGATCCACCTTACGTGGGTTGCGTCATCGCTGGCAAAAAGGGTGCCCGACCAGTCAAAAACCCGAAAACAATATAGTCGGTATTTTCGATGAACAACGGTGATCTGGTAAAGTGCGCTGTTGTATGCATTGAGGTGAGTTTCCTCGTAAAGCTCCCGTTTTAGCGCGCATAACATACCTTCCCCCGATCTGATCTTGCCACCGGGGAGGGACCATTCTCCACGATACGGTGCGTGCCTACGGCGAACCAGCAGAACCTTGCCATTTTGGGCCAGCAGTGCGCTGACACTGGGAAGCAAGGGATTTTGGGAACAGTGTAATTTATTCCACGGTCTCATCTTAGCCTATGGCTCCGGGTGAACACCTGTTAAACTACTGTCGTTCATAGGTCATTTAATGTCCAGAGATAGAGGCTGCCATGACTGAAGCAAGAGTAATGGATCGTAAAGTCTATCCTGAAAATGCTTTGTTATTCCGTGAAGGTTCGCGCGGCGATGTGGCCTACCTTGTCCAAAAAGGCGAAGTGGAAATTCTGAAAACCTTACCTGATGGTTCTGAAAAATTAATCGGTGTAATTAAGGAGGGAGGCATTTTCGGCGAAATGGCCCTGATTGATGATAAACCGCGTATGGCAAGCGCGCGAACAACCGAACCAACCACAGTTGTCATTATCAACCAGTTGATATTTCAGGAACGACTGTCCAAGTTAGACCCATTCATGCGTGGTTTGTTAAACGTTCTTGTTCAGAACATTCGGAATATGGCAAACAGCAGTTTGACATAAAGAGGTTGGGTATAACGTCATGACCAAAGGTCAGAAGACTTTGCGGCGCAAAAATGGCAATGGTAAGCCAAAGGCAACGTTTCTGGCGCGGATGCGGGGCTATTTTCTGGCGGGGTTATTGGTAACGGCTCCGGCTACGTTGACCCTGTATATGGCTTGGTTGTTTATTTCATTCGTGGATTCTCAGGTTGGATCTATCGTCCCACCCAAGTATAGCCCCAGCACATACCTGAATTTCGATATTCCCGGCTTTGGGCTATTGGTTTTGATTGTGTTTCTGACCATGGTCGGGGCGGCGACAGCCGGCCTCGTTGGGCGTCTTATGTTCAACATGGGTGAAAGCATCCTCAACCGCATGCCGGTCATCCGCAGCGTCTATACAGCCCTGAAACAGCTTTTTGAAACGGTGTTGTCGTCGAAATCATCGGCTTTCCGGCAATGTGTGCTGGTGGAATATCCCCGGCGAGGAATTTGGGCGCTTGGTTTCATTAGCGGTGTGACGGAAGGCGAAGTGCAAAGCCTGACTGAAAGTGAAGTGGTCAACGTCTTCCTGCCGACGACGCCGAACCCCACATCTGGCTTTTTGTTATTCGTTCCGCGGGAAGATGTGGTCGTGCTCAGCATGACGGTCGAGGAAGGGATCAAAATGGTGATTTCCGGCGGCATTGTTGCCCCGCCTGACCGCCGTCCCAAAGAGCAGCGACGTGTAAAACTGTTGGCGCGGGACAAATCTGATGTGCCAAATCAGGGCATTATCCAGACCGAAGGGTCGCAACTACAGCATCCCGTGCAAACAGATACAGCAGAGTCCTAAGCGCATTTCCCCGTTCAGACGTTAAGTCCGGGTCAGTTGCAAGAATTCGCCGGGCATCATCACGGGCGATTTCCAGCAAGTCTGCATGTTGGCTGAGGTCAGCCATTTTGAAACTGGGCAGGCCACTTTGCCGGGTACCCAGAAGTTCACCGGCTCCCCGTAATTTCAGGTCAGCTTCAGCAATAACGAAACCGTCATTGCTATCGCGTAGGGTGCTGAGACGTTGCTCCGCCGTTTCGCCAAGCTTTCCATACAGAAGCAAGCAGCTTGAGGCAGTCTCACCACGACCAACACGCCCCCGTAACTGGTGAAGTTGTGACAAGCCAAAGCGTTCGGCATGCTCAATAATCATGATGCTGGCATTTGGGACATCAACGCCGACTTCAATGACGGTGGTCGCAACAAGGATACGGTGCTTGCCATCAAGGAAGTCCTGCATGATGGCGTCGCGCTCTGGCCCTTTCATTTGCCCGTGGATAATGCCGACTGTTTCGTCACCGAATAATTTTTTAAGGCTTTGTCCGCGTTCTTCGACAGACATCAAGTCCGAGTTTTCACTGTCTTCTACCAGTGGGCAGACCCAGTATATCTGTCGTCCACTTTGGATGGCGCGTCGAACCCCGGCGATGACGTCTTCCAACCGGGATAGGGGAACGGTTCGGGTGTCAATGGGTTTGCGCCCCGGAGGCCTTCCGAATATGCGGGAACAATCCATATCGCCATATGCCGCCAACATTAATGTGCGTGGGATCGGGGTGGCGGTCATGACCAGCAAATCCGTTGCCAATCCCTTATCACTGAGCATCAGCCGTTGCTGCACGCCAAAACGGTGCTGTTCATCAATAACCGCTAGTCCAAGCCGATGAAATTCCACATCGGACTGAAATAGGGCATGCGTTCCAATAGCAATATGGGCTTCACCAGAGGCAATAGCCGCCAAAGCCTCTGCCCGGGCTTTCCCTTTCTCACGACCGGACAGATAGACAACTTTCAGTCCGATCGGTGCCGCCATTGCGGATATCCCGGCAAAATGTTGCCGTGCCAGCAGGTCCGTTGGAGCCATTAGGACGGCTTGCCCACCGGATTCAACTGCTCTGATCATGGATAACAAGGCAACAACGGTTTTGCCACTGCCAACGTCGCCCTGAAGCATCCGCAGCATCCGAGTTGGGCTTGCCATGTCTTCATGGATTTCCTGAATGGCTGTGTTTTGGCCCTCCGTCAGGGTGAAAGGCAGAGACGCCCGAAGTTTGGCGTCGATCTCTCCGGTTCCGGCCATGGCAATACCGGGTTTCTTTTTGGCCTTTGTTCGCACCAAAGACACGGCAAGCTGAGTTGCCAGCAGTTCATCAAATGCCAATCGGCGGCGGGCCGGTGCCTCCGGTGATATGTCATCTGGCTTTTCGGGGCTATGGGTTTGTTCAAGAGCCGCGCGCCATGAAGGCCATTTTTCGCGCTTCACCAAATGTGGGTCGTGCCATTCCGTCAGGTCTGGGGCAATGGTGAGGGAACCCTGAACCGCTTTTGCCATGGTTTTGCGGGTTAGTCCGGCGGTCAGGCCATACAGGGGTTCAAGTGTTGGGATTTCATGAGCACGGGCCTCAGGCACCACATAGTCAGGGTGGCTGATTTGAGGTTCGCCGCGAAAGAACTCGACCTTGCCGCTAATGATGCGCGTGCTGTCCTCGGGCATCAGCTTGCGCAGGTAATCTTCACGGGCATGGAAATAGGTTAGGGTGATTTCACCCGTATCGTCCTGACATAAAACCCGATAGGGCGTCCGGCTTTTCGGGGGTGCAGGAACATGTTGCAATATGGTGAGGGTTAAGGTGGCAATCTGTCCATCAAGGACGTCCCGAACCTTGGGGCGAATGCCCCTGTGGATGCCGCCATGAGGCAGGTGCCA